>Ga0214473_10000121_pt1 | contig 111127 bp, 215 predicted proteins | sample RVTome_7_FD_203509 | JGI IMG/M metagenome (GOLD analysis project Ga0214473, IMG submission 203509) | Soil microbial communities from uranium-contaminated site in the Upper Colorado River Basin, Wyoming, United States - RVT98D197 | ecosystem: Environmental > Terrestrial > Soil > Contaminated >... | reverse complement strand
GTGACCACGACCACGACATCCATCGCCGTCTGCGCCGCTTCGAAGCGGACGAACGTGTCGATGGCGTTGGTGGCGAAGAGGTCACCCGGGACGTCGCCCGACTGCACGAACTGGCTCCGGTTGCCGATCTTGATGTCGTTCACGATCCAGTCGGCAGAGCCGCCGGCCGTGCCCGCGTTCGAGATCACGAAGCGGCCGATCTTGAACACCAGCACCTGCGGGCGCCCGGTGATCTGCGCCGACTGCGTCGGCAAGATCGGCACCCCCGTGCTCATCGGAAGGATGTCGCGGTTGGCCTGCGTCGGCAGCGGAGCATCGACGACCGCCGCGCGCGCCGGGAAGCCCGCGAACGCGGGCATCGCTCCGACGTACGGGCCCGTGAGGTCGTACCAGCCCGCCGTCTTCGCGGGTGCCCCAGGCTGGGGTCCCGCTTCCGGCGACGTCGGTACCGGCACCGGCACTGGCACCGGCACCTGCTGCGGCTGCATCTGCATCTGCTGCATCTGCTGCATCTGCTGGAAGAGGGCCCAGAGGGTGGCCGCGTCGACGCCGCCGCCTTGCTGCTGCTGACCGTACCCGTACGCGTACGGATCATAGCCATAGCCCGGGTATCCCCACTGCTGCTGGCCCCACTGGCCCCGCCCGCGATCGCGATGGCGATGCCCACCACCACCGCCGCCGCCGCCACCGCGACCGCGACCGCCACCATTGCGGCCGACTTGGATGTCGTGCCACTGGCCGAGGAGTGCTTGGATCTGTTGTTCGTCCATAAGAAGATGCCTTTCGCGTTTCAGCAGACGAACGTGGTCGCACGCTTGCGCCACGGAGCAGGAGCAGGAGCAGAACGAGCCTCGCGCTCGAGGTCGGCTCGCGGTCGAGCGCACAACATGTCGACGATCGTCGCCACGCTTAGCGCTGGATCGTGATCGATTGCTTTCTTGCTCGTCATTTTTCTCTTTCGCGCTCGAGTGAGGAATCGAACCTCACGTAACCACTTCCGAGCTACCGATTCCAACTTCTGGCTATACCGCCGCCGTTCCGACCATCGCCCCGAAGAACGGACAGCCGCTCTCGTTGAGGCCGATGTACGTGACCACGACCACGACATCCATCGCTGTCTGCGCAGCTTCGAAGCGGACGAACGTATCGATCGCGTTGACCGCGAACAGATCGCCCGGGACATCGCCCGACTGCACGAACTGGCTCCGGTTGCCGATCTTGATGTCGTTCACGATCCAGTCGGCGGAGCCGCCGGCCGTGCCCGCGTTCGAGATCACGAAGCGACCGATCTTGAACACCAGCGTCTGCGGACGACCGGTGATCTGCGCCGACTGCGTCGGCAGGATCGGCACGCCCGTCGACATCGGCAGGATGTCGCGGTTGGCCTGCGTCGGCAGCGGAGCATCCACCACCGCGGCACGGGGCAATAGCTCCATGCCTGGCGGAGGCGGCAGCCCGGCACCGACCATCGGACCCGTCAGGTCGTACCACCCAGAGATCGATCCCGAACCGAACGGGAAGCCCCCGTAGGTCGGGGCCGGCCTCTGACTGACCGGAGTGTACGTCGCGCCGTGCTGCCCCGTGAGCGACCGCCGCCGCTGCCAGTGCCCCGGCACGTTGCCGCGCGTCGGTATCCAGATGTACTGCCCCGACGGATCGGTTCGGTACTGACCAGGCCGACGATCGTGCGGCTGCGGCTGCGGTTGATACGGCGGCTGCTGCTGCGACGGGTACTGTGGCTGTTGCGCCTGCCACGGCATCTGCGCGTACCACGGGTGCTGCTGCCGCCACCACGCGGGTTGCTGTAGCCACCACTGCGCGGGCTGCTGCCCGTACGGCGGCTGTCCGTACGGAGGCGGCTGTCCGTACGGAGGCTGCTGCCCGTACGGAGGCTGCCCGTACGGAGGCGGCTGCCCGTACGGAGGCTGCTGTCCGTACGGAGGTTGCTGTCCACCCGGATACCCCGGCTGGTGCTGCTGCCACGCCTGCTGCTTCTGCCAATCAGGCATCTGCTTCCACTGGTCGTGGGTTCCCTGCCACCAGGACGGACGCTTCTTCCAGTCGTCGCGGTCGCGGTCGTGGTCCTTGTCCTTGTCGTGATGGTTGCCGACGATGTCGACCCACTGGCCGATCAGCGCCTGCACTTCATTCGGACCCATGTACCCGCGGCTCGCCATGGTTACACCGCCGCCGTACCGACCATCGCGCCGAAGAACGGGCAGCCGCTCTCGTTGAGGCCGATGTACGTGACCACGACCACGACATCCATCGCCGTCTGCGCCGCTTCGAAGCGGACGAACGTGTCGATGGCGTTGGTGGCGAAGAGGTCACCCGGGACGTCGCCCGACTGGACGAACTGGCTCCGGTTGCCGATCTTGATGTCGTTCACGATCCAGTCGGCAGAGCCGCCGGCCGTGCCCGCGTTCGAGATCACGAAGCGACCGATCTTGAACACCAGCGTCTGCGGACGACCGGTGATCTGCGCCGACTGCGTCGGCAGGATCGGCACACCCGTCGACATCGGGAGGATGTCGCGGTTGGCCTGCGTCGGCAGCGGAGCGTCGACGACCGCCGCGCGCGCCTGGAACGGGAACGCCTCCGGCGGCGGGCCCATCGGCATCGGCGGCGCCATCGGCATCGGCGGCGCCATCGGCACGGGCGCGCCGGTCGCCGGATCGGCACCCATGATGTAAGGATACCCGCCGGGGTAACCGAACTGCTGTTGACGGTACAGCGCACCGCCGTGAACGCCACGGTGACCCCAGTTGCCGACCTGCGGTCCGACGATGTCGTACCAGCCGGCGAGAAGCGCCTGCACCTGCTGAGGGTTGAGTTGAGGAGGACGATTGTACATGGAGACCTTTCGCGACAAAGCTGTCGCTTGCGCGGTCGCATACGCGCCGCAAGAAAGAGGAAACACTTCCGATGTCGATCCTCGCGCTCGAGGTCGGCTGGACGTTGGGAACGCGACACCTCGCGCTTGAGGTGGCGACGCTCTCGCGGTCGAGCCCTCACGCGTCGTCCCGAGACGTACGCGTCAGGGCTAGATCGTGAGATCTAACTTTTCAGAGAACGAAGAGAACTACGGGTACGCCGGGGCGTGGGCCGCTGCCTGCATCCGCTGCACGATGGCAGCCATCTGCCCATGCGAGAGGTCACCGTGCACGCCAGCCGGTGGGGTTGCCGGTGGCTGCGTCCAGCCGTTCTCGTATGGATGCGTCCACGGGTGACCGCCGCCGCCGAACACCTGCTTGGTCTCGCGCCAGCGCTTGCCGAAGGCGTAGCCGGTGGCAGCGAGGTACGAGCCGACGAGTCCGTTACCGATGTTGCCGAGGTGCTCGCTGTAGTCCTTGGCGAGGTTGGTGTAGCTCGCGATGAGCATCGCGGCGCCGGCCAGGAGGTTGACGGGAATCGGTCCCACCGCGGCCCCTGCGAATCGGCCCTCGATCAGACCGCCAGCCCACGCGCCGAAACCGGTCTCGAGCGTGCCGAATGCGTGCCCGGAGATCCCGGCGATCTTGCCACGGATGCCGTCGAGCTTCTGCATCGTCGCGTGGTGGCGACGAGCCATGTGATGGAGATGCTCTTCGGTGATGTTTGCCATGAGTGCCTTGTCCTTTGTCCTTGTTCCGGGGAGATGTTGTCGGCCCCCAACAAGGAGCCCTTCTGACCGCTCGGCGCCCGAAATCTCGGGACGCGCCTGACCGCGCGAGCTATCTCGCGTCGTTGATCGCCGCTACGGAAGCGTGTCGAGCACTAGGGCGTGGGCGCCGCCGGAGCGTGCGGCCACCCGTTCTCGTACGGGTGCGTCCACGGGTGGCCGCCGCCGCCGAACACCTGCTTGGTCTCGCGCCAGCGCTTGCCGAAGGCGTAGCCGGTGGCCGCGAGGTACGACCCGATGAAGCCGTTGCCGAGGTTGCCGAGGTGCTCGCTGTACTTCGTCCCGGCGAGGTTGGCATAGCTCACGATGAGCATCGCGGCGCCCGCGAGGAGGTTGACCGGAAGCGGACCCAGCGCGGGTCCTGCAAATCGGCCTTCGATCAGACCACCGGCCCACGCGCCGAAACCGGTTTCGAGCGTGCCGAACGCATGCCCAGAGATCCCGGCGATCTTCTCGCGAATGCCGTCGAGCTTCTGCATCGTCGCGTGGTGACGACGGGCCATGTGATGGAGATGTTCTTCGGTGATGTTTGCCATGTTCTTTGATCACCCGAGGCCCGTCCGAGGGCTGTCTCGGTACGGGCCGACGGCGAAGACGCCGCTCTTACGGTTGCAGGATCTACGGCGCGCGGTTGTCGACCTCGACCTTGGGTTGCACGGACATCGCCTCCAGCTGTGCGAGCACGATGCGGCCCTCGTCCGTGAGCCGCACGTGCGACCTCTCGCCGACACGGTTGATGATCGCGACGAGATTTTTGGAAAGAACCGGCTCCAAACGAGCACGCCCCTCCACGGTCTCCGGCACCGGATACTCGCCGCCGGTCTTCATGAGCAGCGACAAGAGCCATACGTCGAAGCCCGTCAGCTTGACCTGACGAAGGTGAGCGAGATCGATCTTGCTGTTCACGGCCCCCCCTGTGCGCGGCGCTCCGCGATCTTGGTCGAGCTGCGCTCCAGCATGCGCGTGCCGAAGCGCTGACCAGCTCTCGCGAGGTAGCTCGCGAGGAAGCCATTGCCGAGGTTGCCGTAGTGGTTCCCGTAAAAACGGTGACCTTCGGCGCTCATGTTGAGGTAGTCCAACGCGGTCAGCGTGAAGCCGAACACCAGGCCCATGGACACCGGCCACTGGAGCTTGCCGTCCATCAAACCACCGATCCATGCACCGGCACCCATCTCGATCGTGCCGCCCGCGCGCGCGGAAAACCCGGAGATTTTCTCGCGAAGACCGTCGAGCTTCTGCATCGTCGCGTGGTGACGACGAGCCATCTGGTGCAGCTGTACTTCCGCTGGTCTCAAGGCGCCTTCTCCAGCGCTTGAAGGATCTGCGCGGCGAACTCGCGAGTGCCGCATTCCGTCCGGGCTTTGCCGCCGTCGGTGACGACGAAGATCGTTTTCCCCGACTTCGGGTCGACCGACTCGGCGATGTAGAAGTGAGGTTTCTTTTCTACCTTCGCTACCGCGGTCGACGACGATGGCTTGGCCTTCTCCGGCACGGTGTCGATGACCTCGCGACGCTTGCGGCCCCGCTCCTTGACCTGTTCCTGGAGCTGCTCGTCCGTGTACTTGCTCCGGTTGAGCACGCGGTCCGTCGCGTCGACGGCGGTATCGATGAAATCGAAGATTCGATCGATCGAGCGTGTGGTGGGATCCGACACTGATCCACCTTTAGCTGATCCGTAAGTACAATTAAGAGTTTGGCGGGTCGGCCAGATTGGTTTGATGGCTAGCCAAAAATTTGCCTTCTAGTAGTCGAGACCCGATCCTCTAGTTAGAAGATCTATGGTTACGCCCCAAAAATCACCGGCAAACACCCTTGATAGGCACTTACAAGAAAAAGGTTCGGCGCCTCCTAATACGAGCGGATGGTTGACACGCGACGAGAGCGCGCGGCTCCTAGGGGTCGCCGTGCAGACGATCAAGACTTACGAGAAACGAGGACTACTGCACCCTCTTCAAGAGCCGCGGCAGGACAGCAAGGGTCGTGAGCACGTCGTGACGGTTCACGATCCGCAAGAATTAGTAAGCCTTCGAGTGACGCTGCAAGCGAAAAACAAGGGGGACGTGATCGACACGAGCGGGTGGGTGACGCGCAACGAAGCTTGTGACAGCCTGAGCATCTCCACACAGACGCTCAAGAACTACGAACAGCGCGGAATGCTGCATCCGCTCCACGCTCCACGACGAGATCGCAGGGGACACGAGCAGATGGTGATCGTCTACGACCCGAAGGAACTGGTCAAGCTACCGCGAGGAATTGGACGGCCCTTCTCTTCGCGGGAACCGGGCGAACTGGAAGCGCGCTGTTTCCAGCTGATCGAGGAAGGCAAGACCAACCGGGAGATCGTGATCGCATTGCGCGAGACCTCCGACAGGGTTCGAGATCTACGTGATAGGTGGCAGAACGACGGCGGAACAGATCTCATGATTACGAGCGAAGCGAAAGCCACGCTCGAGAATGTGCTCGGACCCTTCAAGGACGTCACAGACCTCGTTGCTCTCGTAGAAGCGCTCAAGGTCGCGCAGAAGACATGAGTGCTTCCGACTTTCTGATCTATGGTCTCATCGATCCGAGGACACTGCTGATCCGATACGTCGGGCTATCGTCGTCGGGAATGAAGCGTCCCAAAAATCATCGCAAGCAATCCTGCCCGGACACATACTGTCGTAGATGGGTCCGAGCGCTTCAGCGCGAGGGTCTGGACTTCGAGATCGTCGTCCTAGAGATCGTACGCGAGGAGACGGAACTCGCCGAAGCGGAACGGTGGTGGATCGCCTTCGGCCGCGCGTGCGGATGGCCGCTGACGAACTGTACCGCTGGTGGAAGCGCTTCTCTCGAAGCCATCCTCGAACGCCGAAGACGTAGAGCTGAATGGGAGGACGCGGACGCGAAGAGGCTACGGGCGTTCTACTGGGCACGCGCCTCGTACAACCGCGGTAAACAAGCGCTGGAGAAAGACCGCCAGAAACTCCAGCAGCGGCTGGCAGCCCCAACAGGCCCAACAGACTCCGTAACCGGAATCGAAGGGTGCTTCGCTACCCGTGTTCCAATTGCCACGGAGAATGCTTCAGGCACATTGGGTGCGTGCCTACCCACGGTTGGTCAACAGCTACTTGCGCGACGTCTGAATCGGCACACGAACTGCTCTATCTCGGTCCCATGAGCAAGACCCGCCGCAGCCGTCGCACTGTCAAGGATCGCTCCGCCACCACCGACATCGTCTCGCAGATCGAGTGCTCGGTCCGTCACCCGCAAGCGACCCTGATCGGTGCGCTCATCGGCGGCGTGGTTCCCTGGTTCGCACGCTCGCTCGCGCACGAGCAGGTCCCGGCGGCCTGGTCTGCCGGCAACTTCTCGCTCATCGCGATCATGATCGCCGTCGTGCTCGGCTGCGCGATCTTCAGCGCGCTAACCGTCTACAAGTTCGGATGCGCTGCGTTCGGCGATGCACGTAAGGCCATCGGCTTCACGCTCGCGCTGGAAGGCGTCATGCTCGTGTCGACTGGCGGCACGAGCGTGGCCGCGCTCGTCGTCCTGATCGCGATCAACGCGCTCGCGAACGGATCGGTGATCGCGCTCTCGCGCGAGGCCACGTGCAAGCAGCGCGAGGCGGTTGCTCGCAGTGCTGCGACGCGCGCGCGCGGTCGGTCCGCTGCGGCATGCAAGACTCCGATCGAGGTCGTCGACGCGAACGACGATGTCGAGGCCCCTGCGAAGCGCGCGGCGCCCAAGACCCGCGCTCGCCGTCCGGCTGTCGTCGTGACGACGAAGTGGATGGACGACGTAATGGACGCCGAGATCATGTCTGAACAGAAGTTCTTGTCGTAACGTCCAATACCCGCCCACGGACAGGAGGAAGACCTCATGGCCCAACTCGAACGCGAAATCGCCGAAGCACTGGACGGATGAGTGCCAAGGTGTTCCCATCCTCGGCCGAGGGCTTCAGCGGTGACACACTCGTGCTAACGGCCGATGGCTATCGGCAGCTTAGTGATGTGCGTGTCGGGGACTACGTGATGTCACACACTGGTCACTGGCGTAGAGTGATCGCCAAGCACGCGCGGACAGCAGTCGTGCGCGCGTTCACGCACGGCGCTTCGACCGAGCCGTTCCACGTCACCGGAGACCAACCATTCGAGCAGTTTGATGGTTGGAAAAAGGTCAGCGCGCTGGGACACACCTCGCACCTCACGAGGTTCGAGCAGCACGCGGTTTCCGACAAACGCTGGCTGACGACGAAAGGGTCTCTACCCCCAGCCAAAAAGTACAAGACGCTGTGTGACTGCGGGTGCGGTACGAAGATGACGAAGATCGACTCCAGGGGTAGATCAAGGCGGTTCATCAGTGGTCATAACGCGGGCCCCTCACTAAGAAGCGTGCTGCCGCCGCGTGTCGTCTTAGATGCTGACCTCAGCTATCTGCTAGGTCTGTTCATCGCTGAAGGTCACTGTGACGGTCGTCGCGGCTCGCGGCACGGATGATTCACTACCCACGATTGGATGCCAGCCATGACCAAGACCCCCGCCGCCCAGCTCGATCGCGAAATCGCTGAATCGCTCGCACGTCCATTGGCCGACAAGCAGCCACTCTACGGCCACACGAGCGAGGACTCAGCGTACGTCGTCGCCGACTACCCGTACGGGTTTCACAAACGTACACAAATCAAATATTGGCTCGAAGGTCCAAAGCCGAAGAAGGGCTGGCGCTTCGTCTCGCAGACCATGAACCCGAAGACGCAGCGCTGGAACAAGCCCAAGGCGTCGACGTATCTCGAATGGGGCGCAGCGATGTACCTCGACGACAAAGGACACGTCCATTGGGACGGTGTCGGTGTGTACTCGGACGACCAGAAGATCCTCGCGTTCGTGCGGACGTTCCCCGGCGCGAAGATGACCGAACTCCGCAAGGTGGTTCCGGCGAAGCAGCGCTTTCTGAAGGAGATGATCGAGGGCAAGCGCTTCTGGACGATCAATGACGTGAAGAAGCCCCTGACGGAAGCCGACATCGAACGGTTGCAGAGCGAGATGGCCGTCTGGGAAGAGATCGGCGCCCTGATCGACCGCAGCTGACAGGCACACCGCCAGAACGTTGACGGATCACCAACCCGGACCGCATGATGCAGTCCAAGGAGCGACGATGCTGCAATTTCCCCGCTGGAAGGTCGATGTCACGGTCGGTGGCAAGCTCGTAAAGACGACGCACGAGACCGCGACAACGTCCAAAGCAGCCATCGCGAAGGCCAAGCACAAGCTCCGCGGTGCCGTTTCGAGTGCGGGAGCCTTCAAGTTCAAGGCGACGAAAGCCGAGGCGGATCCGCTCAAGCGGGACTTGGAAAAGGAGTTCCTGGCAGGCGCTCCCATGCCTGTCTTCGGCACGCCGCGTGGCAAACGCTCCCACGCGGCCAAGAAGAGTCCGGCCCAGCTCGAACGCGAGATCGCCGAGGCACTGAGCGGGAGACGGCGCAGCGGTTCGATTCCGCGCACGCAACGCGCGCACGCGACCATGAAGACCCGTGACAAGACGAGCGACAAGATCAACATCGACCAGCTCGCCGAGATGTTCGGGCTCCCCAACTGGGACCGTATCGACGAGATGAACCAGCAGCACTACTGGGAGATGTCCAGCGGGGCCGGAGACGAAGAGGCTCAGCTCGATGCGGAGCGTGAGGCGCAGGACGACGTCTACAAGCAGTGGTACGACGCGGTCGAGAGTGCTGCGAGCAAGCTCTTCGAGGAGCACGGCCTGGAGCTGAAACCTACGGGCAAGCAGGGCACGAAGGATCGGCGCTACGAATTCAAGATCACTTTTTTTAACTCGTGGAACGATGCTGCCAACAAGATCCGCGAGACGATCAACGGGGTCGGGGACTTCCACTTCAACGACCTGCGCGAATTCTTGGACTCAGGTCCGTACACCGCTCGACAGGCCGTGCTCTCGCACCTCGGCTACATCAAGCGGTATCCGGCCGTGTACGGTGGCCTCGGCGCGAACCAAATGTACGAGCAAGCTTGGCGTTGATCAAAAACCACGCGTAGCACTTTTCTTGCGTCGTCAAGCAGAAGCTTCTAGCGTTGTCGCATGCCCGAAGTTCAAAAGCTGCCCGCGATTTGCGGGGATTCTTGTGAGGGTGAACGCGGTAAACGTGGTCACCGCGGGCACGACGGGAGTGACGGCGCGACCGGTCCGACGGGTCCGACGGGTTCCACGGGCCCGACAGGCGCGACCGGTAACAGCGGTGGCTTTCCCCCGGTGATCGCAGCCGCGGTCGTCGGTGCCGGCGGGACACTCTTCAGTCGTCAGAGCGGCTTCGTCGGCGCCGGACCCGTCAGTCATCCGGCTGTCGGCGAGTATCACCTCCAGCTGGCAAATCCTCCGGCAGACCTCAACAACCTTGTTGTGGCTCCTGCCCTCGTGGGCATCTCAGTCAACGGCGAGATCGCGTGGATCTTCAACGGCGCCGACGAGATCATCATCTGGACGAGCGACAGCGCCGGCGTACCCGAAGACGCAAACTACTCACTCGTCGTCTACGACCTGACCTGACCATCGACAACTTGACCGAGTGTGCTCGCAGAGCGATGCTCGCTTGCATGGCACGGCGAAACACGAAGCGCGATGTCGACGAGTGGCTCGATCGTCACGGCTACACACGCGGGCACGCGCGCAAGGTGAAGGAGGAGCATCCCTACGCGGTGTCCTCACGCTCGTCCCACACCACACGCGCCGAGCATCTGTTCACGTACCGCAACAAGCACGGATCATGGTCCGACGTGTGGGCAACCGACGTCGAGCAGGCGAAGCAGCAGATCCGCGCACGAAAAGACGTCCCCGAGAGCTTCTTCACGATCTCGCGCGTGACCAACGTGCCTCCGCGAGAGAGCACGGCGCACGCGCGGATGATCCACCAGGAACCGACGGGTCGGCCGGTGTTCGCCGCGCACGAGCGCGATCACCACATCACGACCGCGGGTCGTCGCGCCCTCAAGCGCAGCCAGTTTGCGCTACCGCCCGGCCCCGAAGAGAAGCGACGCGGGATCAAGGGGCGGCTGCCCATCGACGACATCGATCGCGCGCGTAATGCGCTGACACGCGCGAGCCAGATGAAGACACGCGGGACCATCAGCGGCGGGCAGCTCGCCGCCGCGCTGCGGGCCGTGCACAAGGCGTGGCCGTCGATCGAGATCGAAGCATGATCGAGCGTAACTACGACGCGGCGATCGTGCGCTGGTTCGACTGCGTCGCGCGACGCGAACACAGGTTCAACAGTGCTGGTACTTGCATGGACTGCGGAGCCCTGCGACGCGGGCCCACAGTGACCATGGTACGCGGAGGCATGCTTCGTCGCGAGAAGCCCAAGAAGTCTAAGTCGCGCTGACGCGACTCGAAGGCTGATCGATCGTAGGACGGCATCGCTGAGGACGGCATCGCTGTGTCCGCCGTGCAGATCTCCTCACCCGTGTAGCACCCTCGCGAGCGGACCTCTTGAGGCGTAGGCTCCGCCCCATGCATCCCTTCATGTCCATGCCCAACCACCCCTTCACGCCCAACATCACCGACGTCTCCGACGAGACGCGCGAGCGCGCGCTCAAGCGCACCGCCGACATGCTGCGAAAGCTCGACGAGGTGCGTCGCACGCTGGAGCTGCCCGTCGAGCAGCTGCCGATCGTGATCGAGACCTACGGCAAGTTCGTCACCGCGCTCGTCGCCGAAGCGGAGCGTGCCGAGCTCGCCAAGCGCACCAAGCGACTGCCGCTCACGATGCAGTCGGAGACCAGCGACTACCAGCCGATGAAGATCGCCCGCGGCAAACCGGTCATGGTGATCATCCGGCCGCAGACCCTGGCGTTCCGCCCCGAGGACATCGCGATCCACGGCGACCGCGCGCGCTGGGTCGTCCATGACATCATCGTCGGCACACGGTCGCAATTCGCGAACAAGCGCGGCCCGGCGCCGGGCGCCGAGTTCGGTCCGGGCGGCATCCTGGAGCACCTGCGGCTCGAGACCGTGCAGACCGCGATGGACTTCAATCTCGTGGTCGAGTACGTCGGGCCGGAAGACAACGGCGAGATCTTCGAGGCCACGGTCGTCGGGACCGCCGCGGATTTCTAGCCGCGGATCGCGAAGCCGACGCTATTCGCGTGGCGATCCTGTAGACTCACCGCGTGAACGAGCGCGGGACGTACGGCTCCCCAGTCGTGGGCCTCTCGGCGACCGATAAGAAGGCCGCCGGTGGATTCGCGGTCGTCGCCAGTATCGTCCTGCTGATCGCAGCGTGGCCCAAGATCGGTGATAAGATCGACGGTCGGCGCCATCGTCGGAGCGCGGAGAAGCTTCTAAAGCAACATCGCGAGTGGAAGCGGTGAAGCGGCACGCCACATCGCGAGTGGAAGCGGTGAAGCGGCACGCCATGAAGAGTCGCCACGCGACGCGGAAGCCCGCGAAGAGTCCCACGCAACTCGATCGCGAGATCGCGGAGGCGTTGGCTGGCCGAAAGACGAAACCGGCGGCCTCCGCAGCAAAGAAACACGAGCTGTTCTATCTCAGCGAAGATCAGCAGGGCGGCAGACACGCCGAGCACATCGAGCGCTTCGACAACCTCCCAGCAGCGCTCGACATGCTCGCGCGGTTGCCGGAGGGATCGATCACCTACGGCAATGCCGCCGAGGGCCCGAAGTTCATGCTCGTGTGGGCGGCTCCAGCGCACACCGAGCTGCTGTACTGGACGGACGGCGATCTGAACGTGCTCGACGCGACGCGCGAAGAAGCCCGCGCGATCAAGAAACGGCAGACCAAGCGCTACGGAAATCTCGACGCGCGCTTCCAGCGGGCTCTCAAGAAATGAAACACGCGCTGATCCTCGCGGGCGGATCGGGCACGCGCCTCTGGCCGGCAAGCCGCCGTGCACGCCCCAAGCAGCTCCTACCGCTCGCGCGCGACGGCGAGCCGATGATCATGGGAGCGGTCTCGCTCGCACGCAAGATCGCCGGCGACCGCGTCACGATCGTGACTGCCGAGGAGATCGCCGCGGCAACGCAGAAGGCTGTCGATTGCGCGGAGGTGCGAGCGCGGGGTTCCGGCATACGCGGTGTCGAGATCATCGCCGAGCCGACCGCGCGAAATACAGCCGCGGCGATCGGCCTCGCGGGAGCGATCATCGCCGAGCGCGATCCCGACGCCACACTCGTGGTCCTGCCGGCTGATCATCACGTGCGGGATTCAGGCGCGCTGGCAGAAGCGCTCGACGTCTGCGCGACCTACGCCGCACAGTCGGACGTGATCGCCCTCGTCGGCATCCCGCCGACCCGCGCGGAGACCGGCTTCGGCTATCTGGAGATGGCTGCGGGTCCCTCCGACGGCATGCGCGGCGTGCTTCGCTTCGTGGAGAAGCCCGATCGAGCCACCGCCGAAGGCTATCTCGCAAGCGGTCACTACTTGTGGAACGCCGGTATCTTCTGCTTGACCGCGCGACGCTTGCTCGCAGAACTCGACAAGCACCTGCCCGAGACCGCACGAGTTGTACGCCAGATCGCGCAGGAACACGGAGTCGTGCTCGATCCGAGCGGCCTCTACAAAACACTGCCGTCGATCTCGTTCGACCACGGCGTGATGGAACGGACATCAGGTCAGGTCGTCGCGATCCCCGCCGCAGTCGGCTGGAACGACGTGGGATCGTGGGCCGCACTCTCTGAGATGTGCGGTGTCTCCGAAGATGGCAACACGGTCGTCGGACAAGGACTCGTGCTCGACGGCAGCGGCAACGTGGTGCTCTCCGACGACGACACGCTGATCGCAACCATCGGGGTCTCCGACCTGGTCGTCGTCAAGCACGGCGACGCGATCCTGGTGGTCAAGAAGGATCAGGCGCAACGCGTGCGCGAGATCATCGATGCTCTACGCACGCGGGGACTCTCGCGGTACCTCTAGCCTTCCCACGTGCCAATGGGCCAGGCTCTCGCGAATCCAGCGGGCGTCAGATGTTTCACCTTGTAGTTAGGGAAACAGGAATAGTGCATACGGAGCAGTGCCCTTAGCGTCTGCGCGTAGTCGGATGACCAACGCGCCAGGATCGAAACGGTAGAGTCCAGGCTCGACGATGTTCGTGATTGGATAGAACGTGGCATCGTCGATGGAGGCTTCAACCGTGAAGAGGGCCTTGGTATAGGTCTGTACGGCGATCGTCGTATTCTGGGGGACCTTCAAGACCTCACTGATGAACTCGGCGCCGTCTGCGATGTCTGGAACTAGTTTAAACGTCGGCATGGAATATTTTTCCTTATCTTGACTCGCGCCAGCCGAGCGAGCCATAGAACGTCTCGGCAGCGCCTCCGACGCTCATGCGCTGGACAGCAAACACCAGTATGTCGCTCACTCCCGCGATGCTCGATCCGAGCTGAAGGTTGGAAGGAGCAGCGATCTGTGCGGAAGTTCCTTCGGTCGCGGCTTGACCGTATTCGGTTGCGACTTCGGTGCCTCCAGTGACCGTCGTGGTGTTCACGCGCGTAACGTCAACTTCAACTGCACTGTTAGGGACAGGAGTGAACGCGAACGCAACGCCGACTACAGTTGGATTGAGGAGTAGCATCCAACGGTAAGCCGCATTCGACGTGCAGATGATCGACGCCGAGACTAACTCGACTGCATCAAACAGATTTGTTGACTTGAGTCGCATGGCGATTAGTGGATAAAGCGCGCTGTTATTGATAGTCACCAGCGGTGTATCGCCGCGCGAAGTAGCGAGCACCGTCCCACTACTGGCCGCTCCGCCTTCACTCGCGACGGAGCAGCAAATCGCGACTAGCCCGGCCGCGGGTCCAGTACCGTCATTATTGATTTCATATCGAAGCGGAAGATTAGGCACTGTCATGTAGACGAGTGACAGCGTGTTTGAAAACTCGAACGCGTGACAGTAGACAAGCGTCCCGTTCAGAAAGAACCCGAGCCGAACCTGGCTAGTGCCGAGCCATGAGAAGTCGATTACGAACAGTTGGATCTTCGCGGTGTCAAGCGTGATGCCGCTTGGATTGCCGCTGCTCGGTCCCGAACCGTCAAGTTTGTCGAGGTTCCATGCGCTCTGATCCACGACAGTGTCGACTGCAACTCCGCTCGTGAACGAGCGCACGACAACCGAAATTGTAATGCCGGAAAGTTGAAAGAAAATTCCGTTGTTTGCGTTGAACAGCCCCAGTCGTCGTCGGATGCCTGCTGCCCCAGCACCGAGCACTCCCGTCATAAAAATAAGCTGCGATTTCCCAGGTTGATAGTTGAACGATCGGTAGGTCTGACGAACACGCGTGCCGGCTGTCACAGCTGAGACGGCAAGCGTGACCGACGATTGATTAGCGTTGTAAGTCGACGCGGTTCCAGCGCCAGCAGTCTGTTGGTCATCCCACAATAACGGCAGGGCGTCAGCGAGTTGTTTGGAGTTGAAGATGGAATCCAAGCTCGAGACGCGGTAGCGACCAAAGGCGTCCAGCGAGCGCGGAAACTGATCAAAGAGAAACGCCATTGGTTATCCTTTAGATGATACGCCAGGCGGCGACACCGTTACTGCAAAGGTCGAGGCTGCCAAACGGCAGCTTGATGACGGCACTCGTGTCTCCGTCGATTGTGTCAGCACCCGCAGGATCGATCGTGATTGGCTGAGAGACGCTTGCACCATCACCATCTTTGATGGTGAAGCGCTGCCCGGCGAGTACCGTGTTCGCTGCCGGTAACGAGATCGTGACGGCACCTGCTGCGCCGGTCACCACCAGCACATCGTCTGTCGTAAGCAGCGCCGTGCTAATCGCCGTTTCGCGGTACGCGGGAACCACGTTGCCCGTGGGGCCCGTGGGGCCCGTGGGGCCCGTGGGGCCCGTCGGTCCAGTTGATCCCGTCGGTCCGGTTGAACCCGTCGGTCCGGTTGAACCCGTCGGTCCGGTTGAACCGGTGTCGCCCGTCGGTCCCGTGGGTCCCGTGGGTCCCGTGGGGCCGGTTGAACCCGTCGGACCTGTTGGACCTGTCGGACCAGTATGACCGCGCTTGCCTCGCTTACCACGACGGCAGTCGTCGTCACAGTCGACGTCGCAACCCAAAGCGGTGATTCGAACGTCGGTCATGCTTCGTCGAGCTGTGTCGACAAACGTTGTCGGGCAGCACAGCTAACTCTACTTCACCGACGCCGCCCTCTCCAAAAATCTGCGTTCGTTATCAGCAAGTGCGGTAGAAGACGTAGTCTTCGTGCGGGCTGCCCCTCACGCCCATGCACCCGCCACCTTCGCGGCGCGACACGATCATGATGCGGTAGACTCGAAACCATGCGACGGCTCAAGCGAAAGATCCAACTAGATCGCGAGATCTCCCAGGTGCTCGCACGACGACGGCCTTCGCGGTCCTACCACGCGACGATCCGCGAGTGCGTCACCTGGTCCGCCGAGGCGGCCGTCGAGCCACTCACCGAGGCCAAAAAGCAGTCGGCCGCGGAGTTCGAGCGCTGCTACCTGGTGAACCTGATGCAACGTGCGAATAGCTCCGTGTCGGAAGCGGCGCGGCTGGCCGGCCTCGATCGCACCAACTTCCGGCGACTGCTCACCCGACATGGGCTGCGGAGCCGCTGAGCGTAAGTCGGCGAACGTTTCGACGCGTCGCCGACGACAACGACATGCCGACGGAGCGGGGGACCTACCGCCGCGTCTTCGACTACTGGGCCGAGTATCTCGCGAAGAAGGGCATCCCGAACACGTACTGGGCCGAGCTGTGCTGTCCGGGTTGCGGCAAAGTCGCGCTGCTCGGCCGCAATCACACAGTCGACGCCAATGGGACGGTGCATCCGAGCGTCGTGTGCCCGTTTCCGCCGTGCACGTTCCACGAATTCATCGCTCTCGATGGCTGGGCGAGGCCCTCGACGCCAAGAAAAGCGATCCAATCGTGGTCGGACGCATCATCCCGGCATGACTGAGCTGTATCGACGTGTATGCTTTCGACACCGCGAAAATGTCGCCTACGCGGCGATCATGCTCGCGCGCGGGCAATCGATCGACGACATCGCCACCGAGATCGGCGCGACGTACGAAGGACCGAACGCGGTACACCGTCGCGGCTGCGGTCGGGTGTTCCCGCCGTCATGAACTCGCGACCAATGGCCGAGAAGTTGATGTCTGCATCTTCGAAATAGTAATGTGTCGGCATGCCGTGGCTCGTTCTTGGTGGACTCGGTCTTCTCGCAGTCGTTCTTTTTTCCAAAGGAAGCCGAGCGCTGGCAACACCAACCGTTGGTCACCACGCGATGGTTGGCCTGGATGCGGAATACGAAATCGATCGAATACTCAACTCGATCAGACAATTCGACAATGAGGTCACCGGAGCAGTCAACGCCAGCACGGATCTCATTCAAGAAATGCCTGAGCACAAGGCTCTTCGCGAAAAGATGAAGGCTGCTTTTGCGCGCGCTAAAACGTTTCCACAAGGGTCGCAGGATCGAGAACTGGCCATGAATTACGCGAGAAGCCTCCAAGCATATGCGGCCGACGACTTTGCTCAGCGCGCAAAGGTGTACCGCATCATCGGGTGGAAACGCACCGTTTGGGATCCGTGGACCAAGGACTTGGGGAACTTGCAGATGGAGAAAGTGCTGAAAGAAAATCTCAGCCGGTCCGATGAACGAACCAAGGCAATAGTCATTTCGAGCATGCGGGAAGCGTTCACCCAGATCAAAAACAGCGCTCCTCCGTACTAATGGCGCACGCGCGTATGAACATATGAACCCGCGTATCTTTCGCGAGTACGACATCCGCGGCGTCGCCGATCGCGACCTACCTGACGACCTCGTGCGAGCACTAGGTCTCGCGATCGGAGAAGCCGCCTACGGTGGTGGTCCGATTGTAGTCGGTCGCGACTGTCGCCTCACGTCGCCACGCCTTCACGCGGCGCTCACGGACGGCCTTCGAATCCTCGCCGACGTCATCGACATCGGTATCGTACCGACGCCCGTTGCCTACTTCGCCCAGCAGCACCTGCGACCGGCCGCGACCGTCATGATCACCGGTAGTCACAACCCGGCCGAGGACAACGGGTTCAAGATCATGCTCGGAGAAGAGACGCTCCACGGCCAAGCCATCACCGAGCTCGGCGCGCGCGTCGCCGCGTGCGAACGGCTCGGTTACTCCTTCGTCAAGTCCCGCGTCGGCAGCCAGACGAGCATCGACGTCACCGACGCGTACATCGATCGCGCCGTCGCCGAGCTGCGCCTTGGGACGCGGCGTCCCAAGGTCGTCGTCGATGCCGGTAACGGCGCCGGAGGACCCACGGCGGTCACGCTCTACACCCGCCTAGGCTTCGACGTCGTTCCGCTCTACTGCGACTTCGATGGGCGCTTTCCGAACCACCATCCCGATCCGACCCAGCCCGAGAACCTCGCCGCACTGATCACAGCCGTTCAGTATTTCGGAGCCGAGCTGGGCATCGCGCTCGACGGCGACGCCGACCGTGTCGGGGCCGTCGACGCTACCGGCCGGATCCTGTGGGGCGATCAGCTCATGGTGCTGCTCGGTCGCGCCGTGCTCGCCGAGGTCCCCGATGCGCGGTTCGTGGCCGAAGTGAAGTGCAGCCAGACGATGTACGACGCCTTGCCGAGCTGCGAGATGTGGAAGGTCGGCCACGCCCTGATCAAGAAGCGCTTACGACAGACCGGAGCACAGCTCGCGGGCGAGATGTCCGGGCACCTCTTCTTCGCGCATCGCTGGCTCGGCTTCGACGACGGGATCTACGCGGGAGCGCGGCTGCTCGAGTTGCTGTCGCGAACCAATCGCACGCTCGCCGGCCTCGCCGCCGAGCTACCGACCGCGGTCAACACGCCCGAGATCCGCGTTGACTGTCCCGACGAGGTGAAGTTCGAGATCGTCGAGCGCGTCACCGAGAGCCTGCGCGGCGATCCCGGCGTGCGCGGCGTGATCACGATCGACGGCGTGCGTGCGCGGTTCGCGGATGGTTGGGGTCTCGTAAGAGCGTCGAACACCCAGGCCGCGCTCGTCGTACGCTGCGAGGCCAAAGACCAAACGGCGCTCCGCGAGATCAGAGAGACGATCGACGCGCATGTCGCGCGCGCGACAAACGTGTCGACGCGTTAGGATAAGACCATGCCGCCGAAGAAGAAGAGCCGGGCGCAACTGAACCGCGAGATCGCTGAAGCGCTCCACCGCAGAACACGCAGCGCGAAGAAGTCTCTTCGAGGTAGGGCACCGGGGTCTCCGGCGACGAAGAGTCCACGTAAGGGCGACAAGAGAGCCCACGCCACGTCCAAGCGAGGAAAGGGCAACGGCAAGCAGGACGAGATCCTGCTGGTCGCCAACGACGCGGCGCTGGAGCGAAACTTCGACCTCGCAGCGAAAGTCTTGACAGAGAGCAAAGAAAGCAAACAACGCGCGATCGCCACGGCATTTACAACCGTCACAGAAGAATCCTCCCGGGCAGGTGACTACGCGTCGCGCGGCTGGGAAGACAAAGACGGTGACGAGATCGAAGTCGACGCCTACGACATCGAAGAAGCCTTGGACAAAGGCAGCCACGAGCCCGTGACGGATGCCATCGTGAAGAAAGTCGTCGGCTGGTTAAACGATCACGGCGCCACCGAAGCATCATCGTCCTCCTTCGGCCCCGGCGTCTGGTACGAGACGGCATTCGAGATGGACTACGGATCTGGCGAGGAGAAACAGGAAGAATTCTTCCTGCGAAACTTCACGGAGAAGGAAGAGAAGCTCGTCTTCGATGCTTTTCGACGCGGCAGGTAACTACCGCTACCGCCCGACGACTTCGCCGCCGAAGCAAGTTTTTGGCAGATTGTGGTCGTCAACCTCCCAAATTATCGACGGTGATGCCGTCGATAAAAAAACCGACTGCAAAAAATTCGACCTCTACGATCGCGCTGCGTAGACTGGTCCCATGTCGTGCAAAGCATCTCACTCCGTCACCACTGCCTGTCTCAAGAAGTGCAAGCGCCGCTGCCCCAAGATCCGGCGCTGCAAGTTCAAGCAGGCCAAATGGACCTGCCCGTGGAGCATCTGCGCCGGCGGCAACGCGCTCACCTGCTGCCGCTAGTCGGCGGCGACGCCTGAAGCCCGGCATGGGGGCCTGCCACGACATCGCGCGCTGCTGGAGCGCCGATCGGCTCGGTGCCATGTTTGGACGAAGGCGGGTGCGTGTGGTGCGCGCGTAGGGACTCGTCCCTACGAAAGTGCACAACCGCTGTCACGAGGTGGACGCGATCGCTCCTGCGTCCAATAGTTGCGTCGTTCGCACAAAGATGCGCGACGCGACAGTCTCGTTTTCGGCTTCGTCCTCAAACGAAGTCGAAGATGACCGTCCCCGGCGACGCGAGGAGCGTTGCTGGAGAGTGCCGGAGCGCGGAGCAGCGGACTGAATTCGTCGTTGCAAGAAATTCGCGAGGGCTCGCCCGACGGTGCTAGCGTAAAGTCATGGCTGATTTCTACTCCGCACTCTCCTGCCTGAACGTTTGCTGCGCCGCCGCGAACAAAGACGGCGTCTCCATCACCCTCTGCTGCTCGAACCAGCGGTGTCCTTGCTGGACGCGAGGACGCTGCGGCAAGAAGTGCCGGAAGCGCGGCAAGTGCGGTTGCGGCTGCTGATCGTGTAGTCTAGGGGCATGCCCGTCGGCGACTGGGAAAAGGCGAACGAACGGTCATGGCCCTACGCGGGCTCGTCAAAGCCACTCGGTCAAGCGCCCGTCTGGCCGAACGACTATCCGCCGAGCTGCAACTGCAATCCGCCGTCGCGCACGCCTGCGCAGATCGACAGCGACGCGTCGTTCCACGCTCGATCGTGCCCCGAGCATCCAGCAAGGCGTGCATGACCACAGGAACCGCACTCGTGCTCCTCGGCTTCGGAGTCGGAGCGTTGATCGGCGCGGGCCAAGCTGCGCCGCGCGAACCGCAGTCGCCGAGGGCGCGCGCAGATGCCCTCCGTGAGCGTGCCGCCTTTGCGCAGCAAAGCTCCGCGCGCGCATCACACCACGCGAGGGAGCTGACGGCGATGTGGAGCGACGCGGAGAACGCTGCGCGTAGGGAGGTTCGCTGAGATGGCGAACGGCTGCACCGTCGGCAAGTATCTCGACGTCCTCTCGCACGAACTCGTGCGCTACGACATGGTGACGAGCGCGAGAGAAGCCAAGCGCGGACGCGTCAACATCTACCGCATGGGCCTCTTGATGGAGGCCCTTCAGAAAGTCCGCGCTGACGTCGGCAGCCGCACGTCGGCCAGCGACGCGGACAAGGCGTCCTTTCGCATGGCGATGTACGCGCACTTCGAACGGGACTTCCCACCGGTGAAAAAAGTGGTGAAACAGCTCGAAGCCGGGACGTGCAAGATCAATTGACATCCTCCCCGTCCTAAAGGACGGGGATTCCATTCGTCGGCGAGAAGAAGACCAAAGCCCGGATCGCTAGTGCTCGACGAGGGTCAGACAGCCCATCGCGCATGCTTCAAGGAATTCGAGGGAAGCAGCTGATCGAGTGAAGCCGTTAGCTCTGCTACGATGGAGACTCGCAGGTGAGGAAATTGTTGTGAAACTCCAGCTCTCGGACAACACGCCGATCGAGATCTTTCCCACCTCGACGGATCAAGCAGCTCCCAGCGGCGATCGGTAACCGCGATGGCAGGCCCCTTCTTCATCCCGGACCTGTCCTCGTGGGAGGGCAACCATCCCAACTTCGCCGCGATCGCCTCGGCGACAAACATGGTTGGCTGCATCATCAAGTCGAGCCAGGGCGTTGGACCCGGCGTGTCGCCACAGCACGGCCACTCGCTAACCTGGTTCAAGGACAACTGGCAACGGGTGCGCGCGGCGGGCGGCGATCGCTACGGCGAGAGCTGGCTCCGCGGTTGCTATCACTACGCGACGCCGACGCCGAGCGGATCCGCACAAGCCGACTATATGCTGACCACGGTCGAGCGTGCAGGCGGCTGGGGGAACGGTGATCTGGCGCCTGCCTGGGACCTCGAAGGAGCGGAGTGGTCATCACGCCAGCAGATCGTCGACGTCTCGGCCGCCTTCGCCGATCGCATCCAGCAGCGCCTGGGTCGCGCGCCGATCCTCTACACCGGATCGGTGTGGCGGAAGTTCGGGGTCAAGGAGCGCGCAGGCTTCGGGGCGATGTGGACCCCACACATGGACCTCATGAGTCCGTTCGGTTGGCCGAACGCGAGCGTCGTCCTCCATCAGTACGTCGGCGACGGGAAATACTGGAGCCTCGAGAGTCTGCCCGCGAAGCGGGGCTACCCGACGAGTGTGCCGGGTCTTTCCGCGAAGGTCGACATGAACGTCGTCATGGACGGTGGAATGCCGGCGACGTCGATCGAGAGGGTGCGCGCGATCCTCACGGGCCGCGGGGGTTTCATGTCGCGCGGAGGGCGCGGTGTGTCGATGCCGCTGGTGATCGGCATCGGAGCTGTTGGATTGCTCGCGCTCGGCCTCATGATCGCGAGCGCGGGACGCGACGAGCTAGTATGAATCCCGCCGAGGAAGGACAAACTGCTATGGACCTCATGCAACAGCTCGCGAGAGAGACCGACGAACGTTTTTGGAGAGCAACGAACTACTAGTTTCGCCGGACGAGCTTGAATGCCCCGTGCTGGATCGCTTCGTCCAACGCCTGAACTTTGATCGCGAGCTTGAGCGCGGCGCTCTCGTCGTGCGGACGATCGAATACCTTCTCTGCAAGAGCGAGCGCCTCGCGGAGGTACGTCCTTGGATCGTTGCTCACCTTGCTCATGGCGCATTCTATCTCGCGTGCGCGAACTACGCAAACTGGCGCGGTATCGCTGCGGCGCGTACCGTGATCTATGGCGACCATCGGCATCGACATCGCGAGTGTGGACGAAAACGGCACCCCCGACTGGAGCGCGGCACAGAAGCAGGGACACTTGCGCTTCGTGGGCCTTCGCGCCGTCTACGGCGTGACGGCGGACTCCTGGTATCCGACGTACCGTCGACAGCTCGACGCGATCGGCGTCCCGAACTTTCCGTACCTGATCATGACGGCGAACCTCAGCACGCCCGAGGCACAGGCGCAGAAGGTCCTCGATGTCGTCGGTACGCTCAACGATCATTACTTCCCCCTCGCGATCGACGTGGAAGGATCGCGAAACGGCCTGTCGGCCGCGCAGTGGCTCGACTGGGTCGTTCGCGCCAAGCGTGTGATCATGAACGCGCTCGGCGTGCCGCCCTTGATCTACAGCTCGCAAGTGTACTGGGTCGATCCCGACGGCATGAACAACCTGCCTGCGCCTGAGCTGGCCGATTGCACTGGCTGGTGGAAATACTGGCCGTGGCCGCCGCGCTCGCCTGCGGTCTACGATCCTGCGGTCGTCGACAAGCTCGCCGCCCCGCCCGCACCACCGCCGTGGGGAAATTCTTGGATCCTCCAACAGTACCAAGGTGACGGTCTTGGTTACCCAGGCTTCAAGTCGACCACGGACATGGATCGCATCCACGTGCAGAAGCAGGGAGACACCAACGACAGCGTCAAGTGGATCCAACGACGGCTGCCGGGGCTCGTCATCGACGGTGCGTTCGGTCCCAAGACCTACGCCGCAGTGAAAGCATTCCAGACGCTGAAGAAGATCACCGTCGACGGCATCGTCGGGCTCGACACCTCGCAGTTGCTCGCGTGGGTCGCCCCGCGCGCGGCCTAACTCAGCTCACGATCGCGACGCCGGAGTCGATCGGCAGCACCAACTGCCGCGGGTCGCCGTGTGCGCCGGTGCCGATCAGCGACGCTTGAAAGCGAGCGCCACGCGGATCGGATCCGATGTAGCGCACACGGAAGCGGATCGCGACACCCGGTGCCGCGGCATCGAGCGCGAGATCCGTGGCACGCGGACCGGGTGAGAAGGCCTCGGCCGAAATCGCCGTGTCACGCGAGAGCTGCGCGACAGTGCCGACGTGGATGTCCTCGATGATGAAGAGCGGTGCGATCGCCAGCGGAACAACGAGGCGCTGCGGGTAGAAGGTGGCGGCAGGCATGACGACGATCTCAGCAGCGGACGGTGGCTGATCGGGTGTTTGCTGCTCGGCGACGAGGTCGCGCTCCAGGCTCTCCAGGACAGCGTCGAGCTTGCGCCGGAACAGGAGACCGACGGACACCGAGCCGAGGCCCGCGAGGAAGGAGCGACGTGTGAGATCCACACGGCGAGTCTACTTGAATGCAGCGTCGACGACGAACGCTTAGCTCTCTTGACGTTTGGACGCGGCGTCGATGGCAGCCGCTTCCATCGTCTTAACGTCGGCCAGCGCGCGAAGATACTTGTAGACACCTATCGCGATCGTCTGCACGACAACGAATGCTGCAAGGATGCTGACTAGGACGTGGCCGTCATTCATGTCTCGACCGTCTACTTGAACGCGGACTGGAAGGGCCGCGCTCCCTGCCGACGCAGCTCCTTGAACACGATCTCCGCCTGCTTGCGCCGATCGTTGGGCAGACGGTCACCGACCTTGCGCATAAGATCTTTGTCGTGATGCCAGCGCTCGGTGTCGATGAAAGCGATCTTTTTGTCCTCGGTGTACGGCAAGTTCGACGGCGTCGAGTTGAGCCCACGAAAGTAGTAGAGGATCATAGCCAGCTCGAGCATCTGCTCCTTGCCGATACGTCCGTAGGCACGCTCCGTTTCACTTCTCGAAACGAGGTCGAGCTGCTCGACGACAAGGAGGTATCGCTCCGGGAAACTTGCGGGCAGCTCGTAGAGCCACTTTCGAGGAGCAACGACGCGTGTGAAGCCACGCTCGGTGATGAACGTTCTCAGCAGCTGCGAGCCCTCGATACGATGCATGTAGTTGCGCAGCTGCTTCTTGCCGGGCTTGTCGTTGCTGTACTTCTTGAACAGGTACCCCTTCGCGAGCTTGTGACTGCCCGACAAGATCTTGTTCTCGGAGTGATCGACGAGGCGGAATCCTGCGGATTCGAAACGATCGAACGATCCAAACATCTTCGGATCGGTGAACAGATCGCCGACCAGCGCAAAGATGGGCAGCGACGCTAATGTCTCGGCGAGCTCTCGTTGGACCTGTTCGTCGAACGGGATCATGCGACGACATTAGTCGAATCCAGCGAGCTGGTGTGAGCGTCAGATCCGGATCACGTGAGCACGACGACGGGCGGCTGCGCGGACAGTACAGAAATCCGCTCGTCGATCCTCACGAGATCCGCTCGTCGATCCTCACGAGCGCCGCGATCACGTGAGCACGACGACGGGCGGCTGCGCGGACAGTACAGAAATCCGCTCGTCGATCCTCACGAGCGCCGCGATCAATGCGCGACGGCGCCTCTCGAGATCGGCCAACTGAAGCAGCGGCGCGGCCATAGTTCCGGCGCGCAGTGCTGCCAGCTCGCCGGTGACCTGCTCCAGCGCGGTGACAAGTCCATGGCGATTACGCTCCAGTGCGAAGAGGTCGGCCTCTGGTGGAGCAGTCAAGGGGCGGGCGCGTGTTGCGCTACTTCGCCGCATGTTCGAGAGAGTAGCACGTAACTGATGGTAAGATCATAAGGCCAGCTAAGTGGTGATGTTCTGGCCGATCAGTTTGGTGTGCTCCCCAGCAAGAACACCTTTTTTGATGTAGCCACTTGTATCCACTCTATTAGTTATACTGATCCTACTGTTCTCCCTTAAAAGCTATTATTAACTACTCACAGACAACCCCAACGCTCCTGAACACAGAACACGCTCGCGCTGATCGTTCTGTAGAAACACTCTGAGCGCAACAGGGGGAGAACGGCGGGCTGAGGGAGAACACTTTCAAAATCGATGCGCAAGAGCGTAACTTTGTTGGAATTTATCACAGCCATGTCCTGATCCCGGAGGGAACGCTTGAGGGAGATCATGAGGTTTCCTCAGCCAAACCCAGCGACTTTCCGCACATCCTTAAGCTGCTTCATGCCTATGAAGATCATTCGTCATCATGGCGACCGGACGATAGCGCTGTTCTGCCCGCGCGTTTGCCCCACCGAGATCTGCTCCGCGTTGTTCGGTACCGAACTCTCTTGTTCCATCGATCTCGAAGCTGCTAGGAACCTCGCGTGGCCGTCTCCGACCTCGATGACTTGGCGGTGACCGCGCGACTGCGCTGTGCACTTGGAGGGGTTCAAGGCAAGCTGCGGGCGACCGACGCGATCATGTTGGCGGGCTTCGATCGGCCGAGCTTCTATCGTACGCGCCTCGTCTCTCGTGCGATGCGCGAGATCGGCTGGGACCGAGGACGGCTCCGCTTCAATGGGGTGCTCCTCTATTCATACGCGCGGGGATCCCGCCTCGAGCGTGAAGTGGTCCTCGACGTCGAGCGTGGTGACGACGGCCAGCTCGTCGTGATTGCTCGATCGCTGGACGATCAAGACAAGAGAGCCAAGCCGTGAAGCACAGCGAATTTCAGCGAGGGATCATCGCGGCAGCGGACGTTGCTGAGGCGTATGACGCCACGTCGACGCATCCGTATCGTCTCGGCGACTGCATCTTGGCGAGGCTGAACGTCGGAAGCCGGAAGCCCCGTCGCAACCGACGAGTTCAACGCAACGAACAAGATGCGTGGCTGAGCGGCTTTACCGTCGCGCTTGCAGAGATGCACCGCATTCGTAACGACAGCACGGGTGTGTGCGAGGTGGCCCGAGCTGCGGGTCTGACGCTCAAGTCTGCGCGTGCGGCTGGCGTTGGCACCTTTGATTTGAGGGAAATCAAGCGGGCCGGGGTCCGATGACAAGCACGAGACGAACGATGACAAAGCGATCGAACAAACCAAGCAAGCAGGTGATCCGCGGACGACAGCCCGAGCGGACACCGCTCGCGCAACATAGTGCTTTTTCCGCCGACTGGGGAACGCCGATGCTTCTGCGGCGCTTCTCGGCCTGCGTGCTCAGACCAGCTGCGATGGGGAGCGCGATCGATCTTGACTACGCCAGCTCGGCGTACTGGCAGCAATGGTGGGACGCCGCGGATCGTCCCCACGCTTTCCTCGATGGCAGCAAAGGCCGCGACGTGCTCATCGAGGCTGATCGCCGAGCAGCGGCCCCGCGGCTGGGATCGGGCTTCATGAATCCGCCGGGCCTCGGCGGTGGGGATATGGTTCAGCAGTGCTGGGAGATCTTCGAGATCGATCATCGCGAGGAGAAACTCGGCTCGGGCGTCTACCAGGGCTTTTCCGTCGAACAGTTCGGTTCACTTCAGAACGTCAGCGCGCGCAATCCGCTCTCGGCGGGTGTCGATGACCTCATCACGACGATCGTCCCGAGTCGCCGCGCCCACTACGTTGTGCCTCCCGAAGATCTCATCGCAATCACGCGACGAAAGATGAAGAAACGCGATCGGAACAGCAAGCAGTGGCATAAGGAAAAAAAGCTGATCGCGAAGCTGCGCACGCGGGAGGATGACGCCCCGGTTGATGCCGGAGCTCCAAGCCACCTCTCCTTCACCACGATCCTCTGGCACCGCGATCGCGTCGTCCGCCGCACGCAGATGGAGCGCGCGCGGAAGTTCCTGGAGGAGCAGCGGGCCGACAAGAAGTCGCTGCTCTACAAGTTTGAGGTGATCGGTCCTCTGGAGCTGGTGGGAACGAAGTGATGGCCACGTACGACGAAGAGATCCTGCACGGCGATCGGTGCGACTGCACGCTGCACGACATCGGGCTCAACTGCCGTCGGGCTCTCACGCGCACGTCGTTCGATCGTGAAGTCGATGAATTGGTGCTCGCGGCCTTTCGCTCGGGTTTCAGCGCGACGTCCGTCGTGCAGACGTTCACGCTGGCGGTGGGGCGTCGTCGTGCGCAGGAGGAGGGACGGTGGTGACCAAACCGACCAAGCCGTTCCGAGGTTGCCGCTACGAGGTGCATCTCTACACCCCGAAGAAGATCCTGTGGTCGCGACATTCCTCGCGTGCGCAGGCACACCGCGCGTTCCGCGAGGCGGTGAACAATCGCCGCGGCGACCACAGGGCAGGGACGCTCGTCGAGCTGTCCGACATCCTCGCGTTCTTGATTCTCGACCGAGAGGAGGCGCGACCGTGACGAAGGACGAGCGACAGAAGCTCCGTGAGGCGGCGACTCATGCAGTGAGGAGTTTTCCGCGACACGTCCACGACCTCTCGACTCCTGGACCCTGGAAACTCCAGACATCGAACTCGTTCCGGCGCATCGGTATGTGTGGTGATGGTGACGTCCTGTGCGCGACGAAGCACCCGTCCGACGGGCATCCGGATCTCCTGTCGCCGTCCGGCGTGCTCGACTACATCGTCGCGGTGCAACCGCTCGTCGTGCTGGGATTGCTCGACTACATCGACGCGATCGAGGGCCGTCTCGATCGGCTCGACGAGATCGAGCCTCAGTTGATCAAGATGCGGGAAGCCGTGGAGAAGGCGCTGAAGGAGGTGTTCCGTTGATCGACGCACGCTCCCCTGGAAAGAACGATGACGGTGCGATCTGCACCGGTTGTGGTGGCGAGAAGAAGGCGCCGATCGCGACGATCGTGCACATCGGCCGCGGCGGTGTCCGCATCACGCTCTGCCAGGAGTGCGGGCGGGACGCCGCGAACGCGATCGGCTTCATGTGCATCCGCGAGGGCGGTTGGTCCAAGCTCGAACCGCGGAAGCGGAAGGCAGCGGCGTCCAAGTCCCAGAGGAGCTTGCGGTGAAGAATCCAAATCCGATTCGAATCTCCAGTCTTCTCGCGCTGCCGATGAGCTTCATCACGTCGTCGCAGGGAATCTTGGCGAAGAAGCGCCGTGGCAAGAGCTACACGGCGCAGGTCGAGGCCGAGGAGTTGCTTGAACTCGGTCAGCAGATCGTGGTGTTGGATCCGACGGGCGCTTGGTGGGGGCTGCGGTCGCTTGCCGATGGGAAGTCACCTGGCTACGCGATCACGATCTTCGGTGGCGATCACGGCGATGTGCCTCTGGAGGCCAGTGCCGGCGAAGCGCTGGCTACCGCGATCGTCAAAGAGCGTTTCTCAGCGGTGATCGATCTGAGCCTCTTGCGCAAGAACGAGCGCCTTAGGTTCGCTGCGGATTTTCTTGAGACCTTGTATCGCTTGAATCGTCAGGCGATGCACCTCTTCATCGACGAAGCAGACTCCTTCATTCCACAAAAGACGTTCACTCCCGAGCAGGCGCGCTGTCTCGGAGCTGGGGACGAGCTCGTCCGTCGCGGCGGCATCAAGGGCATCGGCGTGACGATGATCAGCCAGCGCCCGCAGGTCGTGAACAAGGACGTGCTCTCTCAGATCGACATGCTCATCGTCCTTCAGATGAACCATCCGAAGGATCTAAACGCGATTGATGATTGGATCGTCGAGCACGTCAACAAGGACACGGCGCGCGAGATGCGAGCGTCGCTCCCAGCCCTTCCGCTTGGTCACGCGTGGGTGTGGGCACCCGAGGCCAAGATCTTTCAGCGCATCGAGGTTCGCAAGAAGCGAACGTTCGACTCGGGGCGGACACCGAAGGCCGGTGAGCGCCTGAAGCCGCCGAAGAAGCTCGCGAAGGTCGATCTCGAACGCCTCGGCAAGACGCTTGCGGCAGCGGTCGAAGAGGCCAAGGCCAACGACCCCAAGTCACTTCGCGCGCGGATCGCCGAGCTTTTGAAGGAAGTCGTCGCAGCGAAGAAGGCGAAGGAGAAGATCGTCGTCAAGGAGGTCGAGGTCGTGAGGCCCGCCGACCTCCGACGACTGGAGGCCCTCGTGAAGAAGATCGACAAGCTGATCCTGCGCATTACCGGCACGAACGCCGATCTCGAGCTGCACCTCTCCGGCCTGCGCGTGGAGGCGACCAAGCTCCAAGAGGTCGCGACGCGCGTGACGCAGCTTCGCGGTAAGAAGGCTGGTGCGATCGTCGGTGAGGTTCTCAAGCTGGCCCCCGAAGCGGCTATCGAGAAGTCGTGGTCGAAGGGCGATCCGCTGCACCATGCGTATCTCTCGCACCCGCCGAAGGCAACGAAGCCGCCGAAGGCGACGAAACCGATGAATGGAGCAACGACGCCGCGCACTACGCCGAACGGAGACGCCGCCTCGATCAGCGACGCCGAGCGCCGCATCCTGGAGGCGTGCGCGTGGATGGAATCGATCGGTCAGCCCGACGCTGACTCGACGACGGTCGCGTTTCTAGCCGGCTACACAGTGAGTGGCCACTTCACCAACCTTCGCGGCAAGCTCCGTAGCGCCGGTTTGGTCGAATACCCGAGCGGCGGGACGGTTCGGCTGACGGATGCCGGGCGCGCTGCGGCACCTGACGTGTCGCGGCCGACGACGATCACGGCGCTGCACGAAGCGGTGCTCGACAAGCTCGACAACTCGACCGGTCGGATCCTGAAGCCGCTGATCGAGGTGTACCCGAAAGCACTTACCGCAGAAGAGAGCGCGGAGGCGTCTGGATATACCGTCAGCGGACATTTCACGAACCTGCGCGGGCGACTCCACACGATGGGGCTCGTCACGTATCCGCGCCCGAACGAGGTGCGTGCGGCCGACTTGCTGTTTCCAGCGGGGCTGTCGTCGTGAACCTGACCGCGATCGATGCGGTGGGCGAGGCAGATCTGAAAGCGCGCCTCGAAGCCTTGTTCCAGCACCGCGCCTTTCGCCACGACGTCGACGTCGCCTACGCGAAGATCCTGATCTTTCGTTCGCTGAAGGCGAACGACGAAGTTGCCGCAGAGCTTGGCGATGGATACGTAGGTATGGGCTGCGATCCAGTGTACCCCCAGTGATGAGGAAGGAAGAATGATGAAGATCAAATCCATCGAGGTCGAGACCGACTTCGGCCACCGCACCTTTCAGTTTTCGCCGCCGCTTGACGTCGATCCTCGTGGGGAGATACCTCCACAGGTACGTTCATTCCCGGGGCTGCTCTGGGGCATTATCCAGCAGCTTGCAGTCAATGGCGCCGAGCTGGCGGCTGCCGCACCGAAAGCAGAGGCGTAGATATGCCGCAGCCAGGTTACAACCCCGCCAACGAACCCATGTGGTGGTGGAAAGTCGCGCAGCACCTCGACGACGCGCAGCTCGCACTCGCGAACGCGATGGCTCACAACGTCGACGATCCACGGCCCGTGCACGCTCTCCAGGACAAGCTCCGTGAGGGACAGTCGATCCTCTTCGAGATCTTCCGCGCGAAGGGACTGATTCCAGAAGCGACGAACGGAAAGGTCGACGTACCGACGCCGCCGCCGGGCATGCCGATGCCGGGCATGCCGATGCCGGGCATGCCGATGTCGGGCATGCCGATGCCGGGCATGCCGAGCATGCCGATGCCGGGCATGTCGGGCATGCCGACGATGCCTCCTGGTGGGTGGTGGTCTGGGCCGCCGCCCGCAGCCAGCGAAGCTCCGACGAGTGATGCGTCGCAAGGCCAATCGCTCGCGGCCGACGAGCCCGCGGTCCCCGAGGCGGACCAGGGCGCGTCTCCGACCGAAGCCGATCCGTCGGTTCCCGAGGCGGATCACACCGCCGCTCCGAGCGAAGCCGATCCGCCGATCGCTGTCGAGGCCGTGACTCCTGCACCGATCGTGGTGGAAGCTCCACCGGCCGCGGCTGCGGCAGAAACAGACGCCGGAGGCGCTGGATGACGCTGTCGCCGGATGTGTTCGAGGAGACCATCGACTCCGCGCGCGGCTATCTCCAGACTGGTCCCGCATACGGCGCGGCCAGTCAGCTTGCGCGGAACTTCGCCGAAGCTCTCGTCCAGATCGCCGATCGTTGCGTGGTCGGCGTGCCGTGCGCGCGGCACGGCGGCGCGGTGCACGGTCAGGAGGCCGAGGAGCTGCGCGCGGGCGTCGAGCAGATCCTCACGAACACGTCCGACGTGGACGACGGCGACGCGGTCGCAGTGCTGCAAGCGGTTCGCAAGGCGCTCATCTTTCTGCTCGATACCATCAACGCGCGAGACAGCCTCGCGTTTCGCGAGGCAACGGATCCCGAAGAGTCTGGTGATGCCGAGGCTCACGGAGAGGCGCCGCAGTGACGTTCGACTCCCATCGTGATCCGCTTCCGACCGCGCGGGACGCTATCAACCTGAAGGGCATCCTTCCTTCGGCGGACGTCGTCTTCCTCGCGCAGGCACTCATCGTGGCGCATGACAAGGTCGATCAGCTCTACCGCGCGCTCGAGAGCAGGTCCGATGCGACGCGTTGCAGTGTCGAGCAGGTCCTTCGTGACACCGCGAGCACGGCACCGAGCACCGCGGCGTGCCGCGCTCTCCGTACTACTCTCCGCACGGTTCTTGATCGAGGCCCCGTGTTCGAGGAGTCGCACGACCAGGCGCGCCTCGACTGGCTCGCCGCGGATCACGCACGGCTTCTAGTCGTGCAGGAACGGACACTCGACGAGTCGATCTCGTTACGCGAGGCCATCGACGGGCTCATGCCGTCGAAACAGCAGCAGTCGTGATCTTCACGGCGCCGTGACGGTGTTCGTCGAGGCGTCGATCAACAAGCAAGCAAAGTAGGAGCGACCGACAATGGCACAGACGACGACCACCGAATCCACCGAATCGACCAACGGCGAAGGCAAGCGCGAGGCGAAGGTCCCGACCGCGGTCGAGGCGATCTCGAAGATTTCGAAGATCCTCGATCAGCTCTCTCCGACGGACCGCAAGCGCGTGCTCGCCTTCGTCAACGTGAGCAACGAGACGAACGAGTAAGCACCGAGGCGGGCGCGTGCACGTATTGTTTATCGATATCGACGGAGTGCTCAACAGCGAGCGGTTCAACCGCACGCTCGAAGAGCAGCACCGTCAGCTCGGACATCACGAGGTGTGCGAGTGCTTCAAGCTCATGCGGCAGGTCGATCGCGAGGCCGTCGCACGCTTGAACCGGCTCGTCGCGGTGACGCAGTCGAAGATCGTGATCTCCAGTTCCTGGCGCCTGCTCTTCGATCCGCCCGAGCTTCACCGCATCCTCGTCGAGCACGGTCTGGTGGCCGAGATCATCGGAGAGACGCCCGACGGCCAGGACGAGCCCGAGATGCTGGAGGTGTACGGACCGTATGATCGGATCTTTCGCGGCCACGAGATCGACTTCTGGCTGCGCAAGCACCCCGAAGTCGATCGGTTCGTGATTCTCGACGACGGTTCGGACATGGCGATGCACAAGAAGCGGCTCGTTCAGACCGACGCCGAGGAGGGCCTACTCGACGAGCACGTCGAGCTGGCGATCCGCATGATGTCGTGGGACGGCAAGACGATTCCGTCGCCGATGGATGATCTGGAGGCGCGCTGATGGGCAATCGTACGACGACGGTCTGCGACGGAGCTGGGTGCACTGCCGAGCACGACAATCCGGTCACGTCGCGGCTCGCCCCGCAGCGTCAGTATCGCGGCTGGGCGACGGTACACGGCAAAGACGAGAAGACGGGTCATCCAGGTTCCTACGATCTTTGTCCGGCATGTGTCGGCAAGATGGTCACACTGCTCGGACTCAAGTCTCCAGAGGAGATGTTCCACGAGCAGGTAGCTTCGTTGAACGTGATCGATGTGCCTGGAATCGATCCGTCGCCACCGTTACTTCCTCCGAAGACGTGCGAGCAGTGCAGCGAGCCCTATGTCGGCGAGAGCTGTTATTTCTGCCCGCCGCCCGCGTCTCCTTCCTTGACGGAGGGGGCATGATGAAGGACCGGCCGCTCGAACAGCCCGCCGCGCGTCTGCCGTATAGGCCGACGCCGAACCGCGCGAACAATCACCGGTGGGACGAAATCGGCGGGTACGTTATCTCGACGATCAGGTTGCCCGTGTCGATCGCGGTTGCCGTTGACGCTTCCTACGAGACGCTCGTGTATGCGCTCGTCGATGGTAGGTGGGATGCTGACGGATCTGGCGTGCAGAGCGAAAGCGAGGCTGAAGCCGACGCGGCACACGCCGCGGCCCGCGATCGGATCCGAGGGAGGATCGTGTGACGCGCGGCGCCCTTCCAGGATCGTCGACGGGTCTCCTCTGCAATCACGGGAGGGATGGTTGTGTCGAGGAGCTTCAGCTGTCGCGTACGACCGCGGTGAAGCCTTCGCACGAGGACGACTGGCGGAATTTCATGCCCGCACTCTACGAGGCCGCGGTGTTCTTGGGATGGCGCTTGTTCGAAACCGTCTGGTGGTGTCCCACGCATGTCGTCGCCAAGGACCTCGCGTGCTCGCGCTGTCTGTCGCCATGTCCGAGCTGCTCGTGCATGGGCGGGCCGCGCGCGAACGCCGTCGAGGGGAGCCCGCTCTGTCGATGATGGACTTCGGTTGGAAGGCGAAGGCCGAACGTCTGCGGATGGTGATGCTGTCCGCCGCTCATCAGGTGGCGAAGGAGCTGCCGCCTGGATTCACGAAGGTCCTGGAGGTATTCGCGCGTCTCTCCAAGGCCGGTGAGATGCTCGGTCTTCATGACGAGATGGAAAGCATCCAGCGCGAGCATCCCGACGAGCCCCGGCCTCTGTGGGAACCGATCGAGGTCCACGGTTGGGTGATCGCGGCGACCTTGTATCGCAAGGAGGAGCGGCTCTGGTGGCTCGTGAACGCGCGGCGAAAGAACGATCGAGATCCGAGCGACAAGGATCTCGTCTTTCTGAACAAGGTCCTTGATCATCTCGGCGGCGAGCCGACGCGGCACGCGATCATCGGCCCGCTCACCGTCCTCGTCGAACAGGGCGGCCGATTGCCCTTCGGGTGGTGGACCTGGCAGAACCGGTGGCCTCTCTATGACATCCAGTTGAACAAAGACAAGACGCGTGACAAGGACAAGATCCGGATCGTTCCGCTCGGCACGCGTGAGACCGACGGCTACACGTCGCTTTCCACCGCTGACCTGGCGCACGGCGACAAGGAGGAACCGTGACTGCATTGAAGCCCGTGAAGCGGGAGGACGTGTGCAAGAGTGGTCACACGCTCACCGTGCGCTCTGTTCGCGGCCACGACGAATGGTACTGCATCGTCTGTTACGGAATCCCGAGCACGCGAGAGCTGCTGGCGGCCTACGTCGAGAAGCACGGCGGGAGGGTCGTCCCGTGAGCGCATCGTCCGAGCAGGTCAATGACCAAGCGCGGTTCGCCGCGCGCGAGTTCGCCGCGCGGTGGGCGCGAGAAACGGGTGAATTCCTGTCGGCGGTCGTGACCGATCGCATGCTGTTCGCGTACGAGATGGGCTACCTACGTGGCCGGAGTGATTCTACGCAGGACGCCTCGAAGATGTTCGAAGAGATCGCGCGTGTGCGCGAGGAAGTGAAGAAGGGAAACGATGACGACACCACCGAGTGATCCTACGCAGGCCCAGAGCCCGACTCCTGACGGGTTCGTGAACCAGCTGTTCGACGCGGCGCTGGCGCAGAACATGACCGATCCGCGCTTGGCAGCGCGACAGGTGATCGACTTTTTGGCGTCGTCGCTCTTCTACGCGGTCTCGTCGTCGAAGGGCGATGTGGTCGTGTTCCTGACCGAAACGCTCATCTATATAGTCTCGGCGTCGTCTACCGATGAGGCCGCGCGCACGGAGATGCTCAAGCGTGTCGGGGATGTGATCGCCAACGCGCCGCCGATCCCGAAGAAGACTTGAACGAGAGGCGTGCGACGAATGAAGCGGCGGACATACCCGCCGCGCGATGGAGTCCATTGTTGAAGGAAGAAAAACCGTGACCACCGAACTGATCGTCGCCCTCGATGTTCCCTCCTTCGGTCCCGCGATGGACTTCGTCGCTTCTCTCGACGGGACCGTCACGTGGTTCAAGGTCGGTCTGGAGCTGTTCATCTCCGACGGTATCGCCGTCATGCAGGCGCTGAAGCAGCGCGAGCGGAAGATCATGCTCGATCTGAAGCTCCACGACATTCCAGAGACGGTGGCGCGCGCGACCGCGCAGGCCGTCGACCTCGGCGCCGACATGTTGACGATTCACACAGCCGGCGGCGCCAAGATGATGGAGGCGGCCGTGAAGGCAGCGGCTGACAAGCTCAAGCTCCTGGGCGTGACGGTGCTGACATCTCTCGACCACGAGGACATGCAGCAGCTCGGGATCGGGATGAGCACGACCGCGTACGCTCAGCGGCTGGCCAACGTTGCGAGCTTGTCCGGTGTACCCGGGCTCGTCTGCTCCGTGCACGAGGCCGCGGCGATCCTCGAAGCGCATCCAGGTGTGATGCTTGTGACGCCCGGCATCCGGCCGGCGGGCGGTGAGGTCGCCGATCAGAAGCGCGTCGCCACGCCCGCGATGGCCAGCGCCGCGGGCGCACGCTTCATCGTCGTCGGTCGTCCGATTCGCGATGCCAAGAATCGCGTCGCGGCGGTGAGAAGCATCTTGTCGGAGCTGGCGTGAACGCTGGACCGCCGAGCTACGTGATCGAGGCTGCCCGCAAGGCTGCTCTCGAATCTTCGTGTGCGAAGAGCAAGCGCGGTGTAGCTCTGTTCAACCGCAGGGACGTTGACCGTTTGCCACAGTTGGGGCAGCTGACGGGCTTGACGCCTGTGACCGAGGCCATTCGTCAGCGTGCCGAGCACGCGGCGATCGCCGCGATCGGATTCAACGGTCAACCTCCTCCGTTCATGTGCTCGGGATCTGATCTCTGCCGTCGTGACTGCGGCAAGCTGTGTCTGCACGCCGAGGAGCGGGCAATTCGAGCTGCTGGCGCGCTGGATGCCGTTGATCTCGAGCTGGTGCACGTCGAGGTTGTGGACGGCCAGGTGGTATCGGGCAGCGGCCCGTCGTGCTGGCAATGCAGCCGACTCGTCGTCGAGGTCAAGATCCGTGGTGTGTGGCTCTACGAGTCTCTGGGTGACTGCCCATCCGAGACTTGTCCCATGTGTACCGGCGAGGAGTGCCGTCTATGCGGCGCGACCGGCATACGGGCGGTCGCGTCGTCGCGCAATCCTGAACAACCGATGGACAGGGTTCCGGTGTTGGTTGGCGGATGTAACCACAACGCCGTCGAACGCCACCAGGGCTATGAGCCTTCGTGGAAGTTCTACAGCGCCGAGAAGTTCCATGCGGAGACGCTGCGGAACGAAGAGGTCGGAGATCAGCGATGAAGCTCGACGAGCTTCAGCCCGGCATGGTCGTGCGCTGGATCCACAATCCGCGCGGTGGCTACGGCTTCGCGGTGCCAGTCGACGCGGTGGTTGTTCGCGTGTGTCTCAAACGCGTTTGCATCCGAGTGCCACTCAAGGACGGACGGCACGTCGAGCGCGTCGTGGCGCCGGAGTCGCTGCGGTCGGGGTACCTGCCGTGATCACGCCTGCCAAAGACCCCCCGCCGCTCTTCCGTCATCAGCAGGAGCTGTTCGATCGGACGCGCGACGAGATCGCATGGGCCGTGTTGTTCGAGCAGGGTCTCGGAAAGAGCGCTCCGACGATCCGCACGGTCGAGCACCTCTACCGACAGGGCCGAATCGATGCTGCGGTCATCGTTGCTCCGAACGGCGTGCACCGTAACTGGATGAGCGACGAGCTGCCGCGGCACGCGGGTCTTCCGTACCGCGCGCTCGACTGGCACTCCGATCGCGCCAAGGGTCAGGATAAGTCGCTCGAGAGGCTACTCGCTGCGTCGGATCGGCGGGTTGAGCTAGCGTGGTTCGCGATCACCTATGACGCGATCTTGACGCCACGTGGGCGTGCTGCGGTGCTCAAGTTCAAGGATCGTTTCCCGCGCTTTTTGCTCGTCATCGACGAGGCGAGCAAGGTGCGCAACCCCGAAGCGCATCGCACCAAGAAGGTGGCCGCGCTCCGGCAGCTTGCATCCCACGTGCGGCTGCTCAACGGCACACCGATCGGTAATTCAGCTCTCGACGCTTACGCGCAGTTTAAGCTCCTCGATCCGCTGTTCTGGATCCGACACGGCTACGGCTCGTGGACTGCGTTCAAGGCGCAGTTCGCGATCACGAAGAGGATCCAGGTCGGCGGTGAGGACGACCGCGCGGCGCGCGGCGAGTACAGTCACGAGCCGATCGTTCCGCACGGCGCGACCGCGGAGGGCATCGCCGCGTACGAGCAGCTCGATTTCGATCTCGACGAGATTCTTAACCCAGAGGAGAAGGAGGAGGTGATCAGGGCGTCGCGGCCTGCGACCGCCGCCGAGGCGAAGAAGACGGTCGGCCGCACCATCGAGGTGATCGTCGGCTTCCGCGAGCTCGACAAGCTCAAGGACATGATCTCACCGGTCTCGACGCGGCTCACGAAGGAAGACTCGGGCGTCCAGCTACCACCCAAGCTCTATAGTCGGCTTCTGTTCGACTTGCCGGTCGAGCAGCGTCGCGTCTACGACCAGCTCCGCAAGGAGTACATGGTCGAGTTGGATAACGGCACGCTCGTCACCGCGCCGCTCGCGATCGTGCGGATCACACGACTCCAGCAGATCGCGTGCGGCTACTTGCCGAATCCCGACGACTCCGAGAATCCCAAGCTCTTCTACAACGACGCCGGTAAGAACGCCCGTCTCCAGCTTCTGCTTGAGCGGCTCGAAGACACGCCACACCAGGCGATCATCTGGTGCCGTTTCACACATGACGTCGACTCGATCTGCCGCGCTCTCGGGCCTCCGAAGTGCACGCGGTACGACGGCGAGGTGAAGCAGAAGGAACGCGACGCGGGTATCGATCGGTTCAAGGAGGGCAAGGTCAAGTTCTGCGTCGCGAAGGCGGCGTCGATGGGCATGGGGCTCAACCTGCCGATGGCGAAATCCGTCTACTACTACTCGAACACGTTCAGTTACATCGAGCGGCTACAGAGCGAAGATCGCGCACATCGCCTCGTCGGCGGCGGCATGGGCGCGGTCTGCTATTACGACTTCGTCGCGTCGCGGACGGTGGACGAGAAGATCTTGCGATCGCTCCAAGATTGTCAGGACGTGGCTAACAAAATCACAGGAGATCGCTACCGCAGTTGGCTGGTCGAGGAGACCTGAGTGTGTCAGAGGTGACCGCTATCGTGACTCCATGAACGCCTCAAAGACCGACCCGAAGCGCGAGGTGAAAGACGAGTTCTTTGTCGCCGACGACAAGACGACACTCGTGGATGCGAAGAAGTGGCTCCGCGTTCGCTTTGGTAAGGGCGCTACCTGCCCGTGCTGCAACCAGTTCGTGAAGCTCTACAAGCGCAGCTTGTCGAAGAGCAGCGCGTACGTGTTGCTCTTGATGGAGTGCTACTTTCGCGGGGATTCCGTCGAGGAATGGTTGCACGTTCCGAGCTATATCGCCGAGATGGTATCTGACAACCCACGGCGCGCTGCTGCGGTGCGCGGGGACTGGGCGAAGATGAAGTTCTGGGGCCTCATCGAGGAGAAGCCGGACGTACGCGCGGACGGTAGCCCGCGCGTCGGCTACTGGAAGCTGACTCCGCTCGGCCGTCAGTTCGCTCGGCGCCAGGTGAAGGTACCGGCACATGTTTACATTTATAATGGCGCGTCGCTTCCGCGTGTCGTCGAGGAGATGGTCACGATCGACGACGCGCTCGGCAAAGACTTCTCTTATGCGGAAATTATGGGAGAGGCGCTGTAATGCGAACCGCGACTTGGACTGATCATGAACTAGCCAAGCTAAAGGAAATAGGACCCCATGCTTTTTCCGAAGAGCTTGAAGGGCTGTTTCCTGGGCACCCGATGCGTGAAATAAGACGAAAGCTAGTCAAACTCGGGATGAAGAAAAAGGAGCGCTGTGTGCGTTTCCCCCGAAACTTCGCAGATGACGCCGCAGGCGGATATGTTTCCGGGCTCGTCGATGGCGAGGGCTGGTTCATGGTCGCGATAAAGAACCAGCGAAATTACAGTCCGCGGTTTGGGGTCAGTCTTCGGGCTGATGACGTAAGTGTTTTGCGTTGGCTAAGGGATTATTTCGACTGTGGAACCGTCTTCTTCAATAGAAGTCAGCGCACAGCCCCATGCGCTGTATTCTGCGTAAGTGATTTATATAGCCTAATGCGCTGTGTTCTTCCTCATTTTGACCGTTATCCGTTACGTGCGAAGAAAAAGCGCGATCTAAAGACCTGGCGGCGCATGGTCAAGTTACAAGCGCGCTGGTTTCGCGTGCCTCCTCCGAGGCACGTCATTAGTGAGATGACGGCACTGAATAATAAATTGCGCGATGATCGAATTTACAGAGGAGTCGTGGCAGCGCCGTGAAGAAGAAGGCGCGCGTCCACAACCTGACGATCCGGATCTCGCAGGAAGATCACGCCACGCTCACCGAGCGCGCAGAGGAAGCCGGGATGACTCAGTCCGAGTACGTGCGGTTCTTGATTCGGCGTGCGCGGATTCGCGTGAGCGTCGAGGTCTGACGATGAGCCGTCGGTTGTTCGATCAGCTGTCCTCGTGGGGTCGCTCGCCGCCGAGGTTAGAGGACTTGCCGGAGTTCTTCGCAAGAATGCGTCAAACGCAGTCTTGGAAAGAGCACAACGAGCAGGCGTTCATAGCTGAGGTGCGCTTCGCGGTACGCTGGGTCGACTCAGGCCAGATCGTATTTGACTTGACCCACAGCATGGCGGCTATGTTCGCGATCACGACTTCTCCGCCGATAGACTGGCACTACGCTCCTCACGAAGCCTTCGTGATCAAGCTTCCGCGGCGCTTCCTGCCGGTCCCTGGGGCGCTTGAGCCGGAATATACGTACATCTACGTCACAAAAGAAAAAACGCTTCTCATCGCCGACTATGACTCGACAGCGATCATGTGGATCGAGTACGGGGAAAACGTTTCGCGGGACGACCTGGAACTCGCGGATGCCGCAGCTCTGAGCCGCAGCACTGCCGAAGCGGCGGCGAAATGCGCTGACGAAGATGTCCTCGCAGCAGCCATTCAGCACGGCAAAAATGCACGACCCGCTCTTTCTGACGAAGAGCAGCGAACGATGGCCAAGGCTTACTTACAGTCGGAACAAGAGCGTCTCCGCCAACTGGCGGAAGCCGCCAAGAATTTCGACGCGACACTGCTCGGTCAACGGGTACTCGTAAATCGCTTTGTGAGTAACGTGATCGCGTATGTCACAGAGCATCGACCATCTTCGCATCCGTCTACGAAGTCTGTGTCACCGCGCTATGAAATGCTTCAGCCTCCGCCTGAGGTGATCATCGATCGCGCTTTTCGCGATGCCGCTGTGGCGGTGGTTAGTTCGGTTATTGAGGGTTCTGTCGTTGGAATTCGTCGCGCGCTTGCCCATCACGTGCGCGGTCACTGGCGAGATCAGGCTTGCGGTGCGGGGCGTTCGCAACGTAAGCGTATCTGGATCATGCCCCATCGCAGGGGCGAGGAGTCTCTGGGTTCGGTTGTTCGCCGTGTGGAGCATCTTGATGTTTCCGTTAACCTGAATTGAGGTTTGACGATGGCTGTGAAACTAGACAAGGGTGACGAGGACGTCGGCAACGTCGTGCGAGCGGCTGCTCAACAAATCTTCGCGAATCCCGACGCGGCCTCTTTCAAGCTGGTCGCGTGGGCCTACGGCAGCATCCGCGCGGGTTCCGAAAACGAGGCCCGCCTTCTCGTGATCCTGCGCGAGAAACTACCAACTGCTAGCGAGTGAGAGGACCATGTCGATCGACGTTACTTATTTACGTGACGAGTTCCGCTACGCCAATATGACCGTCTCGCAGCGCGCTCTCTGGTGCGGGGGCTATCCGGGCGCCGAGCCGAACACGTGCCGCTACTGCGGGAAGCACTGGCGGCAGTGGGCGGGCAGCAAGCTCGATGGCCACGCCGCGTGCATCGTGCCCGACGACTTCAAGAAGCGTCTCATCAACCTCCTGCGCTCGTCTCCCGAGGTCACGTACGGAGCGATCGCCACGGCGATCGGCGTGACGATCGCCGTGGTGCGATCGTGGACTTTTCCGATCAGGAATCCTTCGTGAACAACAACAAGACTACTTCCAAGGTGCCGCAGCCCAAGCCCGCGACGATCGGGACGGAGAAGATCTCGGCCAAGTGTGGGCACCCGATCATGTTCGACCTCTACGCGAAGGATCCGTTCCGTGACGGCCGGCGGCAGAAGGCGCTGTCGCGCGACTGTCCGACGTGTCGCCAGGCGCGTGTCGCGGCCGATGCCGCGACAGCCGCGGCGCGCAAGGCCGAGAAGAAGGTGGGCAAGAAAGTCGTGCTGCTCTCGTCGCTCAAGCCGCGACTTCCTGATGGGGCGCATTTTCAAGCGACCTACACCGCGGCGGTGATGGAGTGGACGGGCTCGCTGACGATCGAGGGGGCGTCGTTCGAGCTGCGTGCGAGCAGCCTCAAGCAGCTCCTGCACCGGCTCGATGACGCGTATCGCTCGTCCTTGCCGACCGCAGCGGCTGATACCGCTACCCCGAGCACGTCGTGCTGACGTATGCCGAGCGCGTGTGCTTCCGCAAGGAGCACCTGCGTCTGCTCACCCGCGTCGAGGCGTACGTCGGCCGCGTGTCGAGCTCCTGGGGCAACGAGCTTCGCTGCCACGAGCTTGTGCGCGCTCTCGTCGTCTACGAGAGCGCGCACAAGCTCTTGGTCATCGATGGTAAGTGCGGACCGATCGAGCACAGCTGGCTCTATCTCGACGATCACGTGATCCTCGATCCGTACGCTCCTGGCCGCTTCCCGGCCGTGCAGCTCGTCGATCTCGTCGTCGGTACGGCGTACAGGCCGGGCACTCCGCGCGGAGATATCCGACAGGCGGTCGTCGATCGGCTCGTCGCCGAGATGCGTGGATGAAGCTCCAGCCCCAGCCATTCGACCAGAGACTCGTACCCAAGACGTGCCCGATCTGCGGCGGTGATCTGCGGCGATGGGCCCAGCGCGTTTCGATGGTCACGCGGTACGGCCCGCGCTCTGCGCGGCGCTGGTTCTGGATCTGTTCACCGTGTAACGTCCGCGTCGTGCTTCACCAGCATACGGCGGCTCGTTAGGATGTCGCCGTCGACGGATAAGCCGTCGTGCTGGTTGTGCGGCTCGTTCGACGTGCACGTCGCGTTTCGCGAATATCGCCGCGCGTACTGTCTGAAGGGCTGCACGGAAGAGCACGAGCACCACGAGGATGTTCCGGCGCACGATCTGCGGGGCTTTGTACAAGATTGCCTTCCGCCGCCGAATAAATGTGGAGAGCGCCAAATAAATGTAGAGCACCCCGATCCGCTCTCAGCGTTGTCGTGGTCGTCGCGGTGTAGATCTTTTGCGTTTTCTTCGGGAAGCCTCTTCGGCTTCCGTCTCTTCGGCTTCCGCAGCAGCGAGATCTTCTCGTTCGGCGGCACTCAAAAGCGGTTGAACGTCACCGCATGCGAGACACTTGAGACCGTTCCGCTGGCGGTGGGCGATTCGAATCCAAAAACTCGTTGACGAGACCACCGCCGACCATCGCAAAGGCAGCCCATACGGGCAGTCCCGGAGGTTCCACGATCAGTACCCATCCCAATATGAGGAGGACAGGACCGAGTCCCATGATGATCGCGAGTCCACGGGTGATGCCACCGACGACCCGATAGTTGTTGCTGCGGTCGCAGTTTCCACAACGATCACCCTGGATCTTCTCGCTGCGGAACAAGAGGCCGGCGAGCGCGGGAACCACGACGCCTCCAACCTTCCACGCCCAATCAGGAACGTCCGACATCCGCCCATCGTAAGGCTGAACGACTGTCCTGAGGGGCACCTCCCCCACCTTATAGGTCTCCGGCCTGTCCGCGCCTCGCGCCTATTCGAGCCGCCAGCCGCCATTCACTCGCTTCGCACGACGTAATTCGCCGCGATCTCGAGCCCACGCAACCGTCCCGTAAGCGAGGAGACCTATGGTGCCCCACATCAGACCATTCAGAAACAACTCGGAGGGCGGGCGCCTCGCCGGTTGTTCCGGTTGTTCGCTGACTCCAGCGCGCGGATCGTTCTTGGTCTGTGGTCCGTACTGGCCTCGAGCGTTCATTACCCAACTCTACACGGCCGCTGATCGTATCCGTCGGCTATAGCGGCGTCGGCTTCTCGTTCCGCGTCCACGGACACTGCTCACGGCATTGGGGGTAGGCATGGACATGTGCCGGACGCGCCAGGCTCTCCCTTCGGCCCTGCCGGCCCCTGCGCGCCATTTGAACCTGTCGCCCCTTGAGGACCGCGTAGTTCACGGATGAGGTTCTTGTCGCCTCGCAATCGGGTGACGACGGCGTCTCCAGGCGGCGCGGTGAATCTCACGGCCACCGACGCGATGGCCGCGATGACGCCAACCGAGACGATCCGCATGATCGCGAGATACACCTCCACATCGAAGCTGCACCGCTTTCGGTTGAACTCGGCCACGCCGGCCAGATCGTTCAACAGCGCCACCTTCGCCTCGTTGGCGTTTGTCGCCGCGAGAACCTTCCCCACCTCGGGATAGTCGTGAGCCTTCACGCCGAAGTACCAGACCGCCAAGAATCCGGCGGCGAGTAGCGTGACCAAAGCGATCGTTCCGCTGATGAGTAACGGGACCGAAGGCGCGCTAGCGAACATCCCTGTGACGAACGTCGACAGGATCACGACGCACGCGAACAGCCTTCAAACGGCCGGGCCCGCGTCGCAGCTTCAGAAAATGTGGAGACCGGCGAATATTTGTGGGGCAGCGTCCCGCGAAGAAAATTTGTACAAAGCCGCTCTGCGGTGTCGTAGCTGCGGGAACGCGTGGGTTGACGGCAGCGGCGACTTCGCGGAGCTGGTACGCGCGTGATGTCTATTATGTTGTCCTGGCCCACGGTAAGTTCGAGGCATGAAGAAATCCGCTCGCCAACTTGAGCGCGAAATCGCGGCGGCCTTACAGGAGCAGGCGGCGTCGGGTGACACGCATGCTCGCGAGGTTCTCGGCGACTTAATTGAGCAACGAGGCGGACCCAAGCGAGCGGATTTCAGCGGAAACATCAAGCGCATGCTCCGCGACCTCTACGGAGTCAAGGTCAGGATGCGAACGAACGCGACCAAGAACCCGTTCATTACTGCTTGGATGCGGGAGGGTGAGAGCCCTCCGTTCCCGCCCGAGGTTCGCAACACGGCGCTCGATGTGGTCTACGGAGAAGCGTTTCAACGAACCCGCGATAATCCGCGTGCAGGTAACGTGGAGCCATTCAGCATCGCGCTTCAGAAGCCCGGATGGGTGGAGTTATTCCGTCGCCTAGGCCACCGGCTCGAAGAAATCTGAGTCTGGTGCGGCGCCGACGATGAAACGTCCTGCAAACGACGCGTGGTTCGAGAAGCAGATGTGCGGTCCGCTCGTCGTCTACTTCACGATCGATGATGACGACGATGAGGTGCGCGTCGAATGGTGCATCTGCCCCGACGACGAAGACAAATCCGAGGAGCGCGCGTTTGCTGGTTCCGACCGCGACATTCGTGGCCCCAAGGATCAGCTCGACGCGCTGATCGATCGTGCGATGCACGAAGCGCGCGAAGCGGCTGTCAGTATCGGCAACAAGATTCTGGCGTGGGCGCAGTCGTCGGATTGAAGGCCGGCAGATCCTCGATACCTCGGGCTCGCGGTACCGCATCGTTTCGCGTTCAAGATGCGTGCGTCGCGATCGTTTTCACGCGTGCGTACTTCGTTTCGTGTGCGGTTGCAGTACGTCGTTTCGTTCGCGAGCCGCGTGCGTCGCGACCATTCGCACGTACGCGTACTTCGTTTCGTGTGCGGTTGCAGTACGGGGTGCGGCCCGCGCTCTCTCCTGCGTGAGAAAAAGTTAGGTCCGGGATCTCTCCGGGATCTCTTCGCGCCCTCACAGCTTGTTCACAGGGTTGTGGACGAGATCTGCACCTCACGGATCGGGCGTACTCCCGACGAGCCCGCGCATCTTCTATGTGTTTCGTCCACAGGTACGTCCACCACGATCCCGAGCCGCTTGTGGATGACGATCTAGATCTGCGAATGCGCGTCGTGATTGCCGCCGTCCGCTCCCGCTTGACGAGTTGATCGCGGATTGGTTACAGGTGCGGGCCGTGTCGGATCAGTCGAGTGTCAGAGGCGAATGCGAGGGTCTTTCCATGGACCGCTCCGTTGACATCGCCCATCTCGCCGAACTCGGCATTCCGTCCGGCTCGGCCTCGAAGGCGTCTCCGAGTGCGGTGGCTACTCCAGTCGCCACCACTGCTCCGGTCGCCGTTCCGTTCAGCGCTCCGGCCGACGATCCGTATGACTACGGCGCCGACTCCGATCCGGACACCCAAGAAGCTGCCCGTTTGTTTGCCGAGGTGGACAAGATGACGCTCGCCGCCGAGCGCCTGACCGCCGAGCGCAAGCGGGCCGAGGAGCAGCTCCAGAAGATCAAGCAGGCCGAGGAGCAGCTGCTCAACAAGGACATCCCCGAGCTGCTCGCCAGGATGCGTCTCGACGACTTCACAACTGCCTCGGGCATCCACGTCAAGGTCAAGCGCGAGATCAAGGCGTCGCTGCCCGGCCACGATCGCGTCGAGGCTCGCATGGGAGCCCTGCGCTGGCTCGTCGAGCACGGACACGGAGGCATCATCAAGAACCAGGTCTCGGTCTCGCTCGACCGTGGCGAGGACACACGCGCCGACGACCTGGTCGTCGATCTGCGCGCGAAGGGCTTCGACGTCGAGGCGAAGAAGGACGTGCACGCGCAGACCCTCGGCGCGCTGGTGCGCGAGCTGATGGCCGACGGCAAGGTCGTGCCCACGAACATCTTCAACCTCTTCGACATGCGCCTCGCGAAGCTCACGCGGAAGTAACGCTCTCTCTTTGGCAGCGCTTCGGCGCAGCCATTAACCAACGAAGCAACGAACTAGGAAGGAACGAAGGAAATGACTACCAAGCAGCAGGCAAGCGCGAACGGAAGCAAGGACCAGCCCCCAGTGACGGCGATGACGCCGCCCCCAGTGAACCAGGCGATCGAGGTCTTCGACTACGGCGACGACGCCGGTCAGGGCTTCGAGAACCAGGACATGTCCGACCGGAAGCTGCCGATCATCGAGCTGCTCCAGTCGAACTCGCCCGAGGTCGCCGAGAGCAAGGGCAAGGTCTGGGCGGGCATGTTCCACAACACGGTCACCGGCGAGTTCTACGAAGAGGTCTTCTTCGTCCCGGCGATCACCGACCACTGCTGGCTCGCCTTCGTCCCGCGCGACGACGGCGGCGGCTTCAAAGGCCGCCACGCCAAGGATTCCAAGATCGTCGCCGACGCGATCGCTCGCAACGACGGTCGCGCGATCGGCAAGCTGCCGGTCCCGCAGCCGGCCGATCCGAAGAGCGGCAAGCCGCAGCCCAACCACGAGCTGGTGGAGAATTTCGAGATCTACGCGATCCTCTACAGCAAGGAGGGCGAGATCCTGGGCTTCGCCATGGTTCCGTTCGCGTCGACCAAGATCAAGGTCTACAAGGCGTGGAACTCGGCGATCGGCAACTTCGCTCCGACGATCAGCGGCAAGAAGCTCAACCCCGGTCAGGTGCCGATCTTCGCGCACCGCGTGAAGATGACCTCGGAGTCCGAGACCAAGGCCACGAACACGTACATGATCCCGGTACTCTCGCCGGCCGAGGGCGGCGACGACCTCAAGAGCTCGCTCATGCCCAAGAACGATCCGCGCTACGTCGCGGCCAAGAAGCTGCACGACGACGTGCTCGCCGGCCTCGCGAAGGCTGCGTACGAGACGACGAAGCAGGAACCCGGCGTCGACCCCGAGGCCGGCGTCCCATTCTGAGTCCCTAACGAGCAAAAAATTTGCTCGTAGCGTTCGCACGGCTCATGGTGCGGGCCCACAACTGTTGCTCGATCGTTTCGCGATCGAGATCGCTTCGAAAGGAACGGACCCGTGAACACGTCCAAGTACGACCAAGAGACTCGCAAGAACATCAAGAGCGGCCAGCGCACCCTCGCCTACCGCGAGCTTCAGCGGCGCGTCGCCGAGGAGCGCACGCAGCTCGAAGCCAAGCTCAAGGCGCGCGGTGAGGCGATCGAGCGCCTCAAGCAGAGGCTCATCGATGTGGGCATCACGACCGACGAGGTCGCGAAGCTCGCCGCCTGATTTGCCGTCGTAGTCCCATTCGGGAACGATCGGCGTCTGCTGGTGTAGTCCTCCCTAGGGCGATACCGGCGCGGTTTCGCTGTCGCTGACAGGTCGGCGGCGAGACCGACTTTTTTCCTGTCCCTCATTGCCTGTCTGAGGTGTTTGTGAAGTATTCGTCTGAGCAATCGCAGTCGGACGTCGTCGCCGTCGGCGCGCACAAGGCGCGATCTGACGCGCGCGACGGTGATCGCGCTCGTCGGCTGCCCTCGGCCGCTGGTGTCGTCTGTCCGGGTTGTGGGGCTCGCATCGGTAAGCCGTGCGTCTCCACGGTGCCGTTCTTGGGTACCGGTCGCGTCGGTGTTCCGATTGAAGGCGTGCACGCCGAGCGGATCGCCGCGGCACGCGAGGAAGGGATCGCGTGAGCCGCGTGAGGACACTGACGCCGAAGCAGGCGCAAGCGAAAGACGAGGTCCTTCGCTGGTACGAAGATCCGCACGGCAAGCAGACGTTCTACTTCGCAGGCTTCGGCGGCACGGGCAAGAGCACGTGCGTCGAGCACATCGTCCAGGAGATCAAGGGCAAGGTCTTGTTCGCGGCATTCACCGGCAAGGCCGCGAGCGTGATGCGAAAGAAAGGATGCGGCGGGGCGACAACTATACATCGCCTTGCATATAGGCCCGCCGGCGATCCGCCGACCCCCGAGCAGGTCGCGAAGCTTCGGGACGAGATCAAGAAGCTCTACGCCTCTAACGAGCCGAACGCTCACGCGATGGCCGAGAAGCTCTCCACGGAGTTGTCGCGCGCCGAGCAAGAAAGCAAGCGCACGGGTCCGCGTTTCTCCCTCAACGATGCGAGCGAGATCAAGTACGCCAAGCTCGTCGTGATCGACGAGTGCAGCTTCGTCGACACTCGCGTCGGTCAGGACTTGGAGTCCTTCGGCACCAAGCTCCTCGTGCTGGGAGATCCGGCGCAGCTTCCTCCGGTCTTCGGGCAGGGCTACTTCACGGGACGTGATCCGGACGTGTTCCTCGACGAGATCTTGCGGCAAGAGCTAGATAACCCGATCCGTCAGCTCTGCGAGAAGGCTCGCCGCGGTGAGCGGCTCACGTACGGCAAGTACGGCGACAGCGAGGTTGTTCACTACGGTGATCCGACCGTGCAAGATCGTGTGCTCGCCGCGGACATCGTGATCGTCGGTCGCAACCGCACGCGCCACGCGTGCAACGCGAAGATCCGGCGGCTGCTCGGTCGAGCGGAGTCTCCTGCTCCTGTCGAAGGAGATCGCGTCATCTGCCTGCGCAACGATCACGACCTCGGCATTCTCAACGGGACGCAGTGGAAGGTCGATCGTTGCCTGCCGGATCTCGACAAGCTCACTGCGAAGATCGAGATCACGAGTACCGACGACGATGATCGGCCCGAGACCGTCGAGTGCGAGACGTGGCTCCATCACTTCATGGCGCGCGAGGACGAGCTACAGAACGTCGAACGTCGCAAGCGCGCCGAGCTGGACTTTGGTAACGCGATTACATGCCACCGCTGCGTGTCGCTCGACACGCTGGTTGAGACACCGCGGGGACTGGAGCGCATCGACGAGATCTCCTCGTCCGGTCAGATCGCGACGCACGAAGGTGTCCGCTCCTATCAGGAGCGCACGATCTATCCCACGGGTCCGATGTTCCGTGTGATGACGCAGTGTGGGTACACGCTCGATGTGACGCCGGAGCACGGATTCTTTCGCTGGGACGCGTCGCAAGGCGACTACGTGCGTGTCATCACGCGTGCATTGCGTGAGGGCGACACGCTCCAGTTCTTGCTGGAGCCGGTCTGTGATCCATCGAAGTTGGTGGAACTACCTGACGCTCCTCCGCAGGATGCGCGCGCGCGTTTGCACGATTTGCCGACGATTGTGAGTGGCGATGTCGCGGAGTGGCTCGGCCTGATGGTGGGGGACGGCACGGTGTATGACAGCGGCTTGCGGCTTGCGAAGCGGCATGTTGACGTGGTGGATCGCTTTGAAGGGCTCTGCAAGGAACTTTTCGGTGCGCGGGTTTCACGATTCATCAAGAAGGATCACGGACGCGATAGCGTTCCTGCGGCGGAGGTTAGTTCTACTCAGATAGCGCGTTGGTGCCTCCTGCTCGACGGGCTCTCGCCGCACCATAAGCGCATTCCCCGGATCATTCGGCACTCCCCTCTGAAGATTCAGGCGCGGTTCCTTCGCGGGCTCTTCGAGGACGGAACGGTCAACTTGCGGGGAGATCTCATCGATCACATCGAATGGTCCTCTTGCGTGGAGGAGATGGCGCGCGAGGTTCAGGTGCTGCTGCTGCGTTTCGGGATCATCAGTGCGCGCGTCCAACGGGATGACCAGTGGATGCTTTACATTTACGGTGCCAACACGCGGCGGTATCGCGATCAAATCGGTTTTGTCTCCACGTTCAAGAACGATCGTCTCCTGTTTCCAACTGGAGCCGAGACGCGCTACCGCGTTCCGGTATCGCGAGACGAAGTCGCAGCATTGCGGTCGTGGATCTCGCAGACCGATCGACAGAATGCGCACAGCCGTGGCTACATGAGCCGCGAAAAAGCACGCCTCTATGCAGAACATCTACCATCGCTTCGCGAGAAGTTGCGGTACCACCACGACGAGATCGTCGAGATCTCGCCGCTGCCGGAAGCTCAGAGCGCGTGTGTGACCGTTCCGGATCTCGGGCGCTTTTTGCAAAACGGTTCTCCACAGTCGAACAGCCAGGGATCGGAGTGGCCCAACGTCGTCGTGTTTGACGAGGCGAGCGCGTTCGGCTCGAACGCCTCGAAGTGGAGGTACACCGCGTTTTCGCGTGCGAGCAAGCAGCTCACGGTGATCCAATGACCGACACCGACGTCGCAGGTCTCAAGATCGCCGTGCAGCAAGCGTCTGCACATGGCGACTCGCTGATGCAGTTGCCCGTGCCGCTGGCCGCAAGGCTCGCCGCGGAGATCGAGGCTCGAACGATCGCACATCGGCGGTTTCTGGAAGCCGCAGATCCAGTGCTCGCCGCGCTCGCGAAGTGGCGCGCGGGTGAGATCGACGCGACATCTGCGATGCAGGCGATTAGTGGTGCGGTCGACGCATGGGACGGAGGGAAGGCGTGATGAAGATCGACGAGAGCTTACTCGCCGGCATGTGGTTCAAGGACCGCGTAGATCCTGTCGACGATCGGTTTCGCCTCGTCGAGATGCGGATCCCGATGGAGCCGAACCTTCGGCACGGCTACGCGCACGAATACGTCGGGCGGGCTGTCACGCAGCGGATCCGTCGATTCGCCGCCGCGTTCCTGGCAGGCACAGGCGACCTCACGCACGCACATGCCACGCGGGTCCTTCGCGAGGCTGAGGCTGAGGAAGACAAGGTGGCCCGTGGGTGACGGTCGCGTCCTCCTTTGCGGGGAGCAAAATCCTTACGGATCCGATCCGGAGTTCGCCCTCTACTGCTACCCGCCTGGCTGCGCGGGTTACCGGTTGCGTCGCATCCTCGGCCTTCCGCAGCACCAGTACCTCGCGCTCCACCGTAAGAACCTCTGCGACGGCGACTGGTCGAAGGAGCAGGCGAAGACTCGTGCGCTGGAGCTGCTCTCGCCCGAGGCGCCGTGGCGTGTGATCGTGCTGCTTGGCCGCAAGGTCACCGAGGCATTCGAGAAGGTCGCGCTCGATGACGTGCCCCTCGTTGCGTTCTCGACGCGTGCGTGCTGCTCCGGCATGACGCTCGTGTCGCTGCCGCATCCGAGCGGGCGCAACGCGGCTTCGTGGAATCCGAAGCTTCAAGAGCGTGCTCGCCAGATTCTCCGTGACTTTGCGCCTGAGCTGCCGTGGGGCTCGATCGACAGCGCGGAGGCTGCGGCATGATGGAGAGGCAGCGCGAGGGGGCGGAGACTGCGCAGGCGATCCGTGCATTCCTCACGACGTATGCTGGCCGCGACGCGTGTCGTCAGGTCTTGCTGTGGATTCGTGCACGGCTGCACAGCGAGTTGTACCGTCGCGAGCGCGAGCATTTCGCCGAATGGGTCGACCACGGAGGCGAAGGGTAATGATCCCCTGCCCGCTCTGCGGCTCCAAGACGCGGGTCCTCGAGACGCGCGTCACGGCGACGAGCGCGCGTCGTCGCCGCGGCTGCACAACTGACAAGTGCCCCGGCAAGGTGACGACGGTCGAGGTCGTCGTGGCTGATCGGCACGCGTCAGCATTGGCCAAGGGAAGCCTCGTAGTGCCGACGCGGCAGATCGTGAAGCTGCGCGAGCTCGTCGCGCAGATCGAGGGAGGCGCGCTGTGAGCGCTTCGAAGGCTGTCAAGAACCAAGGGGCGTCGCCTCATTCAGACCATCTGCCGATCACGTGGCACGGGGCAACACTGTTCTGCGGAGAAGAGTCGACGGGTCTCCAAGAAAGTCGCTTTCGATTTCAAAAGCTTCTTGGACTTCCTGAGCACCAGTATTGCGATCTTCCACGTGCGGTTCTCTGTCCGTCTTGGTCGTGGACGAAGAAGGAAGCGCGTCGGCAGGCTTTTCGGCTTGTTGAAGCTCCCGCAGCATGGCGGTCGATCGTGTTGTTGGGGAGCAAAACAAAAACGGCCTTTGGTTATACCCGTCCCTTCTTTTCACACGAAGACTCTTCGTTGAATCCAGATGTTCAGCTCGTGTGTCTACCGAGCCCCATGGATCGCGCGTGGTGCGACGTTCGTCTTGTACAGCGTGCGCGTCAGATCCTGCGCGAGGTCATTCCTTCACTGCCGTGGGGCTCACAACACGATCCATTCACAGCGCTTAGTTTTTCACTGCGTTGTGCAGCCGAATGCACGTCTTGGGCGAGGGCGCTTCCTACTGATCTTCGAGCGAAGGCGCCTTGGGATGAAGATGATTTCATGGTCGCGCTTGATGCGGTCGAGGAATACGGTGTCGATCGCGAGCGTGGAGAATATATCGCGCGTGTCAGTGGGAAAGGGGCCGCAGCGTGAGTTCTTCGAAGGCCCAGAAGGCCGCTGGCTGGCTTCAAGCGCCGCTCTGGGAGCCGGAGCTGACGTGGAAGGCGACACCGGTCTCGCAGCTGCCTGCCTGGACCGATGCCAAGCGCGTCTGCGTCGATGTCGAGTGTCGCGACGATCATCTCTACGCACTGGGTCCCGGTGTTCGCCGCGGCGGCTACGTGTGCGGTATCGCGTTCGCGATCGAGGATGGTCCGGCATCTTATCTGCCTATCGCCCACGAAGGCGGCGGTAATCTGGCGGCCGATCACGTTTGGGCGTACCTCCGTGATCAAGCAGCCTCGTTCGGTGGCGAGGTCGTGTTCAATTCCGCGCCCTACGACCTCGACTACTTGTGGGAGAACAAGGTCGAGTTCACCAAGGTTCTTTTCCACCGCGACGTTCAGGTTGCCGAGCCGTTGCTCGACGAGCTCCAGAAGAAGTATGGGCTCGATGCGATCTGTGCGCGGCGCGGACTCGTCGGCAAGGACGAGAGCAAGCTCCGTGAGCATGCCAAGGCGTGGGGCATCGATCCGAAGTCGGGACTTTGGCGCCTGCACGCCGGGGCGGTCGGGCATTACGCGATCGGTGACGTGCGCGCACCCCTGCCGCTCTTGCGCGTGCAGGAGAAGGAGATCGAAGAGCAGAACCTGCGTGAGACGTATGACCTCGAATCGAGGGTGACCCCAGCTCTCGTGCGCATGACACGCCGTGGGATTCGTGTTGATCTGGACGAGTTGGATCGCGTCGAGGCGTGGGCGAAGGGCCGTCTGCGCGAGTATCTCGATCGGATTCACGAACTGACGGGCGTCCGCATCGGATCGATCAGCAACGCTGAAGAAGTCGGCCGCGCGCTGAAGAAGCACGGCGTCGATGTGCCGACAAAGGTTCACGGCGGCACGGGCAAGCAGATGTTCTCGATCGTTAAGTTGTGGCTCCAGCAGCAGACGGACGAGGTCTCGAAGGCCGTTATCGTAGGCCGCGAGTTCGCAAAGCTCCTTGGAACCTACGTCGGCGGCTTTCGCAAGCACATCGTCAAAGATCGGCTCCATCCGTCGTTCAAGCAGCTCGTCGGCGCTTCCGACGAGGACGAGGACAACGGAGACGAGGACGGAGACTCAAGCGGCGCGCGTTTTGGACGCGTGGCCGCGAAGCATCCCAACGTTCAGGCTTCGATAAAGAGGAGCCGCGAAATACAAAAGAAGTGGCGAAAGGTGCTCGTTCCCGATGAGGGGAAGCGCTGGTTCAAATGTGACCTCGGGCAGCAAGAGCCGCGCCTGACCGTGCACTTCGCCGAACTGTGTCGGCTCCCTGGCTCGACGCGCGCGGGGAATGCCTTTCGCGACGACCCGTGCTTCGACCCGTACCAGCTCATGGTCGAACTCTGCAAGACACCCGCGGATCTCGACCTGAAGCAACTGCGCGACGATCTCAAGGAGACCTACCTCGGGAGGTGTTACGGGATGGGCGGGGGTAAAATTGCAAAAAAACTCAGGCTTCCGACGGTGTGGAAGACGAACGAGCGCACTGGCTTCACCTACGAGGCGGCGGGTCCCGAAGCGCAGGGCAAGATCGATCGTTTCGATCGCGGCGTCCCGTACGTCAAGGCGCTCGCGAGGCTGTGCACGAAGAGCGCGAAGGCGAAGGGCTACATCATCGCGCTCGGCGATCGTCGCGTGCGCTTCGAACTGGATGAGAACGGCCAAATTCGGGACGAACACAAGGCGATATCGAAGCTCGTTCAAGGTTCCGCCGCGCACCAGACGAAGAAGGCGCTTGCCGACCTCGACGCCGCGGGATTTCCCCTCCAGATCACCGTCCACGATGAGTTTGGTTACTCGGGAGACGACGAGGCCGAGGCGCGTCGCATGGGCGAGATCACCTGCGACGCCGTCGTGATCCGTGTCCCGTTCCGCTGCGACATCGAGGCCGGCCCGAGCTACGGCGAGCTGACGAAACTGTTCACGGTAGCGAGTAAGCACACCACGCTTTCGCTGGCCGCGTGAGGAAGAAAACCTGAGAGGAGATTGCATGAGCACGAACGAAGACACGCAAGGCAACCGCGCGGTGGTGTTTCAGGAAGGCGAGGACATTCGCGCCGTCGACACTCAAGGCAAACGCGCGGTGGTGTTTCAGGAAGGCGAGGACATTCGCGCCGTCCTCGCGTGGACCCGTGACGCGGCGAAGGCTCTCCAGCTCGTCTCGCTTGAGCTGGAGATGCGCGGAACTGACGCGATGGGAGTTCCCCGGTGGAACAGCCACGGATTCGTCGTGGAATACGGGGCGCTGTGCCTCGGCAACAGCCCCACCACCAAGTGGACTGCTGCCATGTTGATCAACCGTGCGGAGCGCTGGCTCAAGGAGAACGTATGATCAAGCGCGACGAGATCGAAGACACCCAGTCTTGCTTCAACAAAGCCACCGACGGTGAGCGGCTTTTTGTCATGCTCGCCCGCGATCCGGCCGCTCCGGTGGCGATTCGCGCGTGGGTCGCCGAGCGCATTCGCCTCGGCAAGAACACGCCGGACGATGACCAGATCCGCGAGGCGATCGAGTGCGCGAAGCTCATGGAGATCGAGCGCGTCGAGATCGAGGCCACCAGCCGCCAGCAGCAGATGCGCTTGGCAGAAGACTGGGTCTCCCTGTGAGCATGTCGAAGCTGCCGGTGATCTTCCTCCTGCACCCGGTCGGCGTTGGTGCGACGCGATCGATGAACGTGCTCTCGGCCAAGCTGTGGATCCGGGCGCTCGTCGATCTTCTGCCCGACGTCGTGATCTCGGCCCCGTGGCTGCCCTACGCCGAGGCGATGGTCGACCGCGAGCGGGGCCTCCGCGATGCACTCGCGTGCGCTGAGAGCTGTAACGGCGCGGTCGCATGCGGAGGCGAGTTCAACCGCGGCACCCTCACCGAATGGGAGCTGTTCGGGCGGCTCGGTCGGCCGAGGATCGATCTCACGCGGGCACCGATGCCGTCGATCCTCACCTACGAGACCTTCGCCGAGACGCGTACGACCGCGTTCAAGCAGGCAGTGACCGGCGCGTTCCAGCCCGTGACGACGCTGAGGGCCGTGGCGTGAGGACGGCGGTCGTCGACCAGTCGCTATCGAGCGCGCCGGATCGCCGGTCCTTGTGGGATCTCGTGATCGCGCACGTCGAAGCCCGTCGCGCCTCGCTGCCCGGGACCATCGTCGATCTCGTGATTGCCGACATGCTCGTGCGGGCGGCAACACGTGTCGAAGAGCCGCGTCGCGATCGTCCCCTCTTCGAGGGCCGGTGCTGCCCGGCGCACGTCCGTTCGGACGGCTATCATTCCGAGGACTGTCCGACGCGAGAAGGTCGTGGCTATCTGGATCGTGCCTACGAGAAGGCGATCGATTTCGTCGGGTGCCTCGCGGCGGAGCTGGAGGCGCAGGGGGCGACGATCGACGATCCGATCGATGTCCGCGCTCCTGCCAGCTGGCGGCTCGTCCGCGTGCAGGCGATGCTGTGGGACCACGTCCGCACGGTCGTGCAGCTTCGGGCGCTGATCGAGGAGGAGGCATCGTGAGGCGGCCGAATGCATGGCATCAGGCGATCGTCGCGCACCTGCATTCGGCTCGCGGGCCGCTGCCCGTCGAGCAGATTTGGCAGCGTATGGAAGCTGCGGGCTTCGCACATGCCAGCAAGCTGCCGCGCAGCACACTCGGCGCGCGCATCGCCGAACTGGTGCAGCTGAAGAAGCTAGAGCGTGTCGGACCAGCGACGTACCGGCTCGCGCAGGAGTCGTCGACGGAGGTTGCGTCGTGAGGAAGCTCAAGTTCGCTCTCGATGCCGACGGCGTGTTGGCAAACTTTACGGCCGGTGCCCTCGTCGTCGTCGCGGAGGTGACCGGCAAGAAGTTCCAGCTCGCTGACGTCACCGTGTTCGACTTCACCAAGGCACTCGGGCTCACCGCCGCTGAGGCGACTGCGGTTAAGAAGGCGATCGCCGCCAAGCATGGCTTCGCAATGTCGCTGCCTCCGTACCCGGAAGCCCGCCAGGGCGTGCGTCGCCTGCGCGAGCTGGGCGACGTGCTCTGCGTGACCAGCCCCTGGGACGCCAACCCCTGGTGGCGCGCCGAGCGCGACTCGTGGCTCGCGCTTCACTTCGGGATCGACGTCGTCCACCACGCGGACGACAAGACCGGCTACGAGGCCGACGTCTTCGTCGACGACAAAGCCGCGCACGTGCGCGACTGGTTGTCGGCGTGGCCGGGCCGCACCGCGGTGTTCTGGCGCACACCGCACAACACGTCCGAGGCCGTACCGGCCGGAGCGCACGCGACGTCGTCGTGGGACGCGCTCTACGAGATCGCGCGCGAAGTCGCGTTCCGTCCTGGGACTTCGTTGGTGGTGGAGGCGTCGCCGTGAGCACCAAGCACGAGGAGGTGATCGCGATCGTGGCCAAGCACCTCGACGCAGAGACGCTTGAGATCGTTCGCTCTGCCCTGGCCGCGGATGATCGCATGCAGGTCATCCGTGACGCGTTCCTAGAGGGACGCGATCACGAGGCCGTGCACATGATCCGTCAGCTCGATCCGGCGGTGAAGCTCTGGCACCTCCTGCCGTGCAGTACGGGTGATGAGCAGATCCTGCCGACGCAGTCGGCACAGATCACTGCTCGTCCGCAATCCGGGCCGTTTGCCCCCCGCTATCTGCTGGTATCTCGCAATTGCGGCGAACATTTTATGATCAACGACATCCGGGTCGCCAACAAGTCTGAGTTCCTTCAGGCGGGAGACGTCCCAGCCGACGTCTTCGTGGTCGACGCTCCCTTGTTGGAGGCGCACTTCGAGGAGGAACAGGGCTGGTTCACGGTCAAGATCGACCGCACGGGTAGCGCCCTGCTCGGCGTTCGCCTCGACATAGCGGAGGTCCAAGCACATCAGGACTTCCAGCTCATCGTCACGAACATCAGTGTCGATCCACGCGCGTTCTCTGCGGCGTGGCTCGGAGAGGTCAAGCACCGATGACGTCTACGTTCAGTTTCGCCGCCATGTCCCATTTCAACAGATCGGAGGCTTGCCCATGACCGCGACAGTGATTCCTACGATGGTTGTCGAAGATGTCGATCTTCGCTCGCGCCCGAGCATGCTCGCGTTCCACGGCGACCCGATCGACTGCGACCATGTCTGGGAGCCGCACCTGTGGGAGACCGGCCGCGCGTACTGCGCGCGCTGCGGCTCGTTCGCTCGATGGGTCAACGACCCTCGGTCGAGCGCGGAGGCCGCGTCGTGAGTTCGCAGATCGTGGTGCTGGACGTCGAGACGACCGGCAAGGAGCGCGCGACCGATCAGATCATCGAGATGTGTCTTCGCTTCGGCCTCGGGCCGGACGCGGAGGCACGCACGTGGCGCATCCGGCCCGAGGTCCCGATCCATCCCGAGGCTGCCGCTGTGCACGGCATCACGATGGAGGACCTTGCCTCCTGCCCGCTGTTCTCCGCCGTGGTCTCTGAGTTCCTGCCGCTGATCGCGACCGCCGACGTGGTCGTTGGCTACAACGTCGCCTTCGATCTGGACATGATCCAGGCCGAGTTCGCACGCGCGGGGATTCCTCCGCTTAGCCTCACCGGCAAGCAGATCGTCGACGTGCTGAGGCTCTGGCATCACGTCGAGCCGAGGACCCTCGTCGCCGCGCACGCGAAGTTTTGCGGCGAGGCACTGGTCGACGCCCACCAGGCCACCGTGGACGTCGCCGCGACCGCACGCGTTTTGTCCTCGATGCTGGCGGCGTTCGGCCTTTCCGAAAAGCCGTGGCCCGAGATCGCTACCATTTCAGATCCGTTCGCCAACCGCGCTGCGTGGATCGGTCCGTCGCCGCACATCCAGTGGGATGCGAGTGGAGCGGCCGTGTTTGGCTTCGGCAAGTACAAGGGGCAGCAGGTGGGCCATTCCGACGGAGGCTTCCTCAGATGGGTGCTTGCCAAGGACTTCCCTCCGCACGTCAAGAATATCTGCAAGGTCGCGCTCGAGAGGCGCCGCAAGTTTGACGAGTGGATCGTGACCTACTACCCGCGCCCGGTGGCGAAGGCAGCGGAGCCGTCGCCACAGGATCTGGATGCGTTCGCGGCCGACGTTTCGTCCGCGCAAGGGATCTTGCTGTGAATCAATCGTGGATCGTGTGGTCGCCGATGCCGCCGGAGTGCCGGGAGAAGGTCTCTTGCGCGTCGCCGCTCGACGCCGCTCGCGCGTGGGCCGAGCGCCAGTTTCGCAAGGGCTTCTTGCCCCGCAGCGGCATCGAGGTGCTCGTGCGCTGCGAGAACGATCCGGCAGCCATTCGTCCGCGGTCGGCCGGCGACACGCGTCCGGCCTCTGCTCAGCCTAACGCCCTCTCAGCGACGACCTACCAAATGAAGATCACGCTCGCGAATGCTCCAGCGTTTCGCGCGAGTCTCGTCGGCGTCGTCTTCGAGGGCATCAACGATCCGGCTAAGGGGGCCCGTCATGTCTAGCCTCACGATCCACTGTCCTGGCTGCGAGACTCTCATGGAGCTTGAGACCTTGATCATCAAGGGGGACGACTGGAGATGTTCGCGGCAGTGCATCGGATTCAAGCACATGCATCGGGTTTCGGATCATTCCGTCGTGGAAGTTACGAAGCACCGTGCGCGTGATGCAGCCGATCAAACCGTGAGGCTTGCCGCGCGTGCACGTTGCTCGTGGTCAGGTGCTTTTGTTGTTTTGGCCGACGAGGAGGTAGTCCATGGCTAGTCGAAGGACACCCCCGCCATGCGCGTGCGGCTGCACGTACGAGGATCATCGGCTCGGCATGAGCTTCGCCGAGGCGCGCCGCATGATGTGGGACCAAGAAGATCCGAACCGGCCAGGATGGTGGCGGCAGAAACGCCGCCGCGGTGTCCTAGGGTTCATGCGAGAGCTCAAGATTCATTCCTTCTACGCGATCCATCACTACTGCGAGATGGAGGCCGCAGCGTGAGGCATATGCACGCCATCGATCGCGCGCTCTGCTCGTTGGCATCGTCCGCCGATCTGATCGGCGACGCGACTCTATCGATTTTCGGCGACGTCGATTGTCCGGACTGCCTGCGGAGGGCGATCGCGGAGGGCGAGGAGCGGATCTGCGTGTTGCGCGAGTTGCTCGCGAAGGTGGAGGCGGTGCCGTGATCAAGCACGTGATGCTGAAGGGGCAGGCAATCTGCGAGACGTCCTTCTTCGTCGAGGCCATCGACGAGTCGACGCGATCGGTCTACCGCGACATCAACTGCGCGGCGTGCCTTCGCAAGGCACTCGGCGCATCCGAGGCGAGGACGCGCGCTCTTCGCGATCTGCTCGCCAAGGCGGAGGCTCCATGAAGCGCTCCACTGCGAAGGTCCGTCCTTTCAAGCGCCGCACGCTCCGCGCGCTCGGCGGTCGTCGGATCATGGTCCAGAACTTCGGCAAGAAATCGCCGACGTTCATCGCGATCACCGCTGGTGGAGATCAGCCGTCGATCCACGCGTGGATCTCTCCGAGTGAGCTGCGGCGGTTCGTCGACGCGGCGAGGAGGATCCTCCGATGACACTGTTTTCGACCACGGCACTAAAGTCAAAGCCGAAGCTGCCGTCGCCTGACGGAAGACCGCGTCACCGTCTCCCGACGGGTGCTCCGCGCCTGGTGGAGTCGTCTAACGACCGGGCCGCGCGCACTTCCGCCGAGGCGTGGGAATCACTGCTCGACGCTGTTCGCCGATCAGCAACTGCGCGCCTCGAGTTGTTCAAGAACCGTTCGGCCAGCGACCGGGTCGCGTGTCCCTGGGAGCGACTCACGGGGTGTGCCGTCGCTTGCCGCTGCCGCGCCGCGGGGACGGTGACGGTCGGGTTTCTTTCCGAGCACTACGGGCGCCTCGCGTCGGAGATCGCGATGCTCGTGACTCCGGCGCTCGCGCAACGGAGGTCTTCGTGATGGAGGGCGTCAAGGTCTCGGCCTGCGTCGACTGCGCGACTTCGATCATCGGAGATCATCTTCGCTGCCCGGCGTGCCATGACCAGCACTCCCGACGGGAGTCGCTCGGTCACCGCGCCATCTCCTGGGTGGTCTTCGCGGAGATCATCGCGATGCTCGTCTGTGGCGGAGTGCTCGCGACGAGGGGGTGCATGTGAGGCTGGCCAAGGAGACGAAGGCACCGACGAAGACCGAGATCGCGCAGGACCTCGCGTCGAAGATCGACGCGTACCTGAAGCGCTTCGAGCGTGATCCGAAGATCAACCCGGGTAAGAGCCTCGACAAGGGTACCAAGACGTGGGTGCCCGATGAGATGGGCGTCCGTGACTACTACGGCGCGCGCGCGTCCGGCGATCGGCATCGCGTGCGGATCCTTTACGTCACGTACCAGGGCGCCAGCTACCTGCCGATCGAGGACGCCCAGAAGTACCTCGCGTGGCTCGACGACGGGAACATCGGTACGCATTACCGCGCGCTTCGGGAGGTGACCAAGTGACGTCGCTCGCGCAGGTAACGGCCCTCGTCGACGCGCACGTGAACCGCGACCACACGCGGTTTCGTGCGATCACGCACCAGATCGCGGCTCATGTCTCGGGACGATCGGCGCGCGGCGCAGATCAGCTCCGCAAGCTCGTAGATCATCAGCAGGCGGTGACCCTCGTACCGCTGCCGAGCGCGAGCGGCCTGCTCTCGGTGCCGCCGGATCTGTCGTCGCTGGACGACATGATCCTCTCACCGTCCGTCCGCGAGCGTCTCGACCGTGTGGTGTTGGAGCAGTCGCGTCGACTGGACTTGATCGGGCAGGGACTTCGTCCGGCGAGCAAGCTTCTTTTCGCGGGCCCGCCCGGTTGCGGCAAGACTATGGCCACCGGTGCTCTTGCCCGCGCGGTCGGCTTGCCGATGTTCCGCGTCGAGTTGCACGGCGTGATCTCGCAGTATCTTGGCGAGACGGCCGGCAAGCTCGCCAAGGTCTTCGAGCACGTGCGCACGATGCCGGCCGTGTACCTGTTCGACGAATTCGACGCGATCGGTTCTGCGCGCGGCGCGCAGGGCAGCGAGTCTGCCGGCTCCGAGATGCGTCGCGTGGTCAACTCTCTCCTTCAGTTCGTCGAGGACGATCGGTCCGACAGCCTGATCATCGCGTCGACCAACCACGCGCAGATGCTCGACGCCGCGATCTTTCGGCGGTTCGACGAGATGATCATGTTCGGCAGCCCGGCGAAGGACGAGGTGGTTTCGTTGGTAGCGCGATCGCTATCCGCCGTCGATGTCGCTCAGCTGGACTTCTCGGCCATCTATGCGGCAGTGGCCAACCCCAGGCTCGGCCACGCCGACGTATGTGCGGCCGTCGATCGCGTGCGCAAAGATCACGTGCTCGCGGGGGCCCCGATCGATACGGTGAGGATCGTCGACGCGTTGGTGCGTCGACCGCATGCCGCGGAGGTGCTCTCGTGAACGAACATCCCGCACACACCGTAGTTCGCTGCACGGGCATCGGGGATGATGGCCCGTGCGGTCGCGAGCAGGCGATCGAGTCGCACGATGGAGGCGTCGGCGTTCGCGTGGCGTCGACGGTTACTGACGACCTCGCCGAGTGGCTGTCCTCCTTCGGTTGGCGGCAGACGTCGAGTCGCTGGCTGTGCCCGTTCTGTGCTGCGGGAGGTGCGTCGTGAGTACGCTCGACGTCGTCGCCGAGGTCCTGCGCGAGGTCGCGCCGCGCGCGCTCAAGGCGCGTCAGATCGCCGCGCTGGCTGGCGGCCGGCTGCCGACCGCGTCGCGAACGCCCGAGACCGTGGTCTCTCGCGATCTCGCACTCGACGTCCGCGATCACGGTGCCGCATCACGCTTCCTTCGCGTCGATCGCGGCGCGTTCGTGCTCAAGGAAGCGCTGCCGACCGCGTTCTACAACGATAACGACAGCTACGCCGCGGCCTGGACGCGCAACCTCATCGCCGCGGGAGAGATCGCGGCAGGAGTCGTCGATGAGCGATCGATCCGAGATCTCAAGCCCGCAGACGTCGCCAGCTATCGACAGTGCCACTTCTTCAGTGGAATCGGCGTCTGGTCTCGCGCCCTGCGCGACGCCGGATGGCCCGACGACATTCACGTGTGGAGTGGAAGCTGCCCGTGCCAGCCGATCTCGTCGGCAGGCAAGCGTCGCGGGTTCGCCGACGAGCGGCACCTCTGGCCCGAGTGGTTCCGACTCATCAAAGCCTGTCGACCCGCTGTACTTTTTAGCGAGCAAGTTGCGAGCAAAGACGGCCGCGCTTGGCTCGACGCTGTATTCGATGACTTGGAAGGAGCAGGCTACGCCTGCCAAGCGTACGATCTTCCAGCTTGTTGCGTCGGCGCGCCGCACCGACGACAGCGCCTTTACATCGTGGCCTACGCCCGTGAGAGAGGACGCGAGATCCTCAGCGCGTCATGGCTACATGATCGAGGGCAACCAGGGGACGACACTGCTCGATGCTGCGAGACTCACGGCCGAGTTCCCCGCGCCGTATCCGACGCCGCAGGCGCACGACCATGCCTGCCCGAAGACCCCCGAGCAGATTACCGAGATGCGTGCTCGGGCACCGAAGCGTACGAGCGGTGGGCCGCCGGGGATCTCGAATCTGAACGAGATCGTGACGCTGATGAGACCAGCGCCGTACCCGACGCCGAACGCGTCGTGCGGGACGCGGGGCGGACACGTGGGCCACATGGATGGCCGACGATCGAATCTGATCGACACGGTGAAGCTCATGGAGCCGGACACGATGACGGTGGGACCCTCGGGCTGGGCGACACCGGCCTCGCACGAGGCGGGGGGAACGCCGGAGCGGTTCCTCGAGCGCAAGAAGCTGGCGAAGGAGAACGGATCGAAACTGGGGATCTCGTTGACGAGTCTCGCACTCCAGGCGCAGATGACGGAGACGTCGCGTCCTCCGACGGGATGGTACGAGGAGCAGCTGGCGTTGCCGGGGACGAAGGCGGAGCTATCTTCCGACCTGGAGATCGAATCCGACTCGACGGAGATCTCAGCTGGGGAGGAGCCGTCGGAGGATTCTGGCGCGACGACGTCGAATGGGTCTACTGCCGGCCGGAGCCGGGCCACGAAGACGGGCGCTGGCGGCCAGTTGAATCCAGCACACTCGCGCTGGTTGATGGGCCTGCCCCGGGCGTGGGACGAACTCGCGCCAAGCGACTGAGGGGCTTCGGCAACGCGATCGTGAGGCCGCTGGCGGTCGCGTTCGTCGAAGCAGCGATCGACTCGTTCGCCGAGGCGGCACGTACGCTCGTCGAAGATCGCGAAGAAGAGAGCACGCCCGCGCTCGCCACAGAACCGCCCGCAGAACCTTCCGTAGAGCCGCTCGTTGAGGAGCACGCTGCTTGAACGTCGCCGCCGACACCTTCGACGTGATCTCCAAGGATGATCACGGCGAGCCAGCTCGCTGCTCGTTCTGCGCGCGTGTCGTGCCGCGTGTCGTGGTCCTTCCGCTCACGCCCTTGCCCGAGTTGAAGTACCGCATCGTCGCTCTCGACGGTGCGGAGCTGTGTGCAGGTCTCTGCGCGTACTGCGTGCTCGCGATGGCCAAGGCTCTCGCTGCCGCGGAGGGGGCTCCCTGAGATGCGCCGAGAGTCGGCGATGTGGAGGAAGATCCGACCGGTTCTTCTGGCCGCCAAACTCGACCCCGTGCGCGTGGAGAATCCGATCCACCCGGGGACGCCGGACGTCAATCTCAGCACGGGCGTCTGGATCGAGTTGAAGTGCATCCCGGGGTGGCCGGTGCGTGCGTCTACAAATGTTCGGATCGCGCATTACACGCCGCAACAGCGTGTGTGGTTGCACCAGCGTTGGAAGTACGCGCCGGGCACGACGTTCCTGTTGCTTGAGGTGATTTCTGTTCAGCAGTGGCTGCTGTTCGATGGTGACGTCGCCGCCAAGATCGTGGGCCGTCGTACGACGGCCGAGCATCGAAGGTTCGCTCGCGCAGTGCTCGGCGTTCACGAGATCGCCGCGTTGCCGTCGATTTTCACGGAGGTTTCCAAGGAGATTCACACGCACAAGCAACGTGCCCTTGAGCCGGGGCGTGAGGCAGGCGCAAATTCTGAGGAGCCGCGCGCGTGAACATCAAGTGCGAGATCGAAGACGTTACGCTGGTGAACGGCGACGGGCGCTCCGTCAATGGCACTCGTGCGACGTGCATGCGCTGCGGTAACAGCGAGGAATCATACGGCACAAAAGAGGGATCCGTGCAGCGTTGCCTGATGTTGCTCCGCGAGAGCTGTCCCGGCGGCGCGCGTCACTTCTACGTGGCCGACGACGGCGAGCTGGACGAGCGCGCTGCGATGGATCCGATCTATGAGGGCGATCCGACCTGCTGCTTCACGGCGGAGGGTCTGCGCGAGCAGCGGCTTATCGCTGCGGCCTATCATCGGTTTTGGGCTGAGAAGAGGAACGTGCGCGCATGATGTTCGCGCTCGTCGAAGATCAGCGGCGTCTCGCCCGACCTGAACAGCACGGGCAGTGTCCCAGCTGTGCCGGAAGCGTCCTCGCCAAATGCGGAGAGATCCGGATCTGGCACTGGGCACACGAGGTCAGCGACTGCGATCCGTGGTCCGAGCCGGAGTCCGAGTGGCACTTGTCGTGGAAGAAGCACGCGCCGATCGATCGCACGGAGGTCGTGATCGAGCGTGACGGCCAGAAGCATCGAGCCGATGTCCTTTGCGCGAATAGTGCGGTGCTAGAGCTCCAGGCCAGTTCGATCTCGCCCGATGAGATTCGCGTGCGAGAGGGATTCTACAAGTACATGGCGTGGCTCTTCCGTGTCACGTGGGCGGATCGCCTTCACTACGGTAAGAAAGGATTTTGGTGGAAGCACGGGGCGATCTCGCAGACGTTCATCACCAAGCCGCTTTTCTGGGACTACGAATCCGAGGGCATCGTTCAGGAGGTCAAGCTCGCTCTCGTCGAGGGGCGCTACGGTGAAAATCGTGTCGTGGGTCGGTCGGTGAAGACGTACCAGCGCGGGCAGTTTGCGGAGTTCATCGCGACGGGGAAGGTGTCGCCATGAATGATGAAGAAGCGTGTGCTAAAGATCTCGGCCGCACTCTCGGCGTGCGCGCCCATCTCCGAAGAAACGCGGGCCAAGATGTCAGCGGCACGCACGCTTTATTGGAAGACAGTTCGATTGGCTGAAGAAGGCAAATCGGAATGAGCGATCAGGTCACCTTCTCGCAACTCAAATCCAAGCATGACGCGGTGCCTAAGCGCACGTCGGTCGCTTGGAGCCAATTTGTCGTCGGCTTCATGAAGCCCAGGCGCTGTCCGTGCACGAAGGCAACTTGCAAGTACGCCGACTGCCCACACAAGAATGGCAAGAGTTGGTCGCCGGCCACGTATCCGGCTGGAAGTCCCAGGCAGAAAAAGAATGTCGACGTGGTCTCGCTCTTGGTCGTCGACATGGACCACAAGTCCCAGAAGGAACTTGACGACGCTCTTGGCGAACTAACGGCCTACCAGTACATCGTCCACGCCAGTCACTCTGATCGTACCGGTGCTCCGAACTCACCGTGCACCTGCGGAAGCGAACCGGGCGCGCTACACGGCATGGCATGCCCCTCGCGCGTGGATCGATGCGTACGGGTCATCATCGCGCTGTCTCGCCCCGTCAAGCGCGACGAGTGGCACAGGTTCTGGCGTACGGCGATGCGCTGCCTAAAACAGCCAGCTGATCCGGCCTGCTGCGATGCGAACAGACTGTATTTTTATCAATCAAGGCCCGCAGATGCCGACTACTTCTGTACGACGAATGACGGCGTTCCGATCGACGTCGACGAGATCCTTGCGAGCGCGCCGGACGACCCAGTTCCCGCGGCCGACGTGCAGGCGCTCTCGCTCGTCGCGGATCTCCAGATCGGCGACGGCGGTGTGGTCGAGCCTGGCCAGCGTCACGCGCTGCTCAAGTCGATTGCCGGTGCCCTCCGGTTCCGCGGCGCGGGCGAGCAGGAGATCCTCGTCGCGCTTCGCAACGCAAATCAGACGCGCTGTAAGCCGCCCAAGGCCGATGAGGAACTTCAGCGCCTCGCAGCCTGGGCGGTCGAACAGCCCGCGTCCTCGCTTCCTCCGCTGGAACCCGATCCTCGCCGCCGCGTTCCTGACAGTGAGCATCAGCCAAGTGGACCCACCGACGATGACGAGGAGTTCACGCGCGATGAGGAGGGTAAGATTCCTCCGTCGCAGGACAACATCGATCTCGCGCTCCGCAAACTCGGCGTTCGCTTACGTTACGACGAGTTTGCCGGGCACGAGATCATCGAGGGTCTGGCCGGCTTCGGGCCGCGTCTGGACGACAGTGCGGTGAATCGCCTGCGCTTCACGATCGACGCTCAGTTTGGCTTCCTCGTGCCGAAGGTGCTCTTCTTCGATCTCGTGTCAGATCGCGCGCGCCTTCACCGCTTTCATCCCGTGCGTCGTTACCTGGATGGCGTGAAGTGGGACGGCGAGAACCGTCTCGATCGCTGGCTGATCGATTACGCCGGGGCAAAGGACACCCCTTACGTACGCGCGGTGTCACGCATCTTCCTCATCGCTGCGGTCCGACGCGTGAAGCAGCCAGGTGTGAAGTACGACGAGATGTTGATTCTCGAATCAGCTCAAGGCACTAACAAATCTTCCGCTCTGCGCATTCTTGCCGTCGATGATGATTGGTTCTCGGATGATCTGCCGCTCAACAACGACACTAAGCGCTTCATGGAATCCACGGGCGGCAAGTGGATCGTCGAGGCCGGCGAGTTGAAGGGCATGAGTCGAGGGGACGTTGCCTCCCTCAAGGCGTGCCTCTCGCGTCAGATCGATGAAGCGCGCATGTCCTACGATCGCAAGCTGACGATTCATGCGCGTCAGTTCGTCCTCGTCGGTACCACGAACGAGACCGACGGGTACCTGCGCGATCCGACGGGCAACCGGCGCTTTTGGCCGGTGCGCATTCAGCAGGTGGATCTCGATAAGCTTCGGAGCGATCGTGACCAGCTCTGGGCCGAGGCGGTCGTTGCCGAGGCGGCCGGAGAATCGATCCGCCTAGATCCATCGCTCTACGAGGCTGCCGCCATCGAGCAGGAGGCCCGCACCCTGGGCGACGATCCGCTTGTCGACATCCTTCATCGGGCACTCGGTAACCGTAAGGGCAAACTGCGCGTATCCGACGCGTATCTCATTTGCGGCATCGAGCCTGGTAAGGCGAGCCAGGATCAGATTTTTCGTTTTGGGCGCGCGATTCGCGAATTGGGTTGGGAGCGCAAGCGCCGCCGTTTCGATGGCGCGCTCGAGTACGCCTACGTCAAGGGTGATGCGGCGGAGCGCGAGGTCGGGCTCATCGTCGAATACGATCCCCACCTGCGGAGCGTGAGGATCGAGATCGACAAGAACGAGCAACCATCGGCGACGAACTAGAAGGGGATTTATGCAGCAAGCCGTGAAGCAAGAAGCCAAGAAGAAGTCGCAGAGATACACGATCAGCGTGTCGGCTAGGACCTACGATCGCATGCGCGAGATGGTGGTGCGGGGAAGCTTGGCGGGGTTCGTCGACGAGATCGTCACGACCGCGCTCGACGATCCGGCGATCCTCTCGCGACTGCTCGCGAAGTGCCCTCGGAAGGAAACGCGGTCGTGATCGAGGTCGCGATCGCGATCGCCGTGCTGCTTTTGCTTGTCGTCGAGATCGCGCGTTGGACGTTCCGGCCGGCGGCCCGCCGCCTGCGCGTGATCAAGAAGATCGGAGGTCGGCAGTGAGCAAACCCGGAACATCGCGCGTCATCATCGGGACCAGCGGATCTACCGACTACCTGCTCGACGGCACCGGCGATTGCAGGTTCTGGCCCGTGCACGTGCCGCACAGGGCATCGGCGCCCGACGACGGTCAGGTCTGCGACGGGCTTCACGACGAGGACGCTCCCGCCCAGTACCAGTGCTCGCGGTGCTTCCCGAGCTTTCGGGGAGATCTCCTGGAGATCCAAGAAGACGCGTACGACGAAGTTCGTCGAGACGACAACGAGTAGATGGAGTAGAGAAATGTCTTTCATGATGCAGATCGAAGCAGCGCAGCGCCCACCACTTGAGCAGCTCGCAGTGGATTTTTTCTACGCGGAGAAGTCGGGACATCCGTCGATCGACTTCTGCCGCCGGGTCTTCGGGGTTCCCGAAAAAGACGAGATCGTCGCGCGGCGTCTCAGCGTCGCGGTGTCGACGGTGCGCGGTTGGCGCGATCTCGGCCGCCGCGCGAATTCCTGGGGCTGTCAGTGACCCAAGCAGCGACAGTCGACTGGACGGCTCTCGAGCGGAAGCTCGACGCTCTGTTCTCGCCGAGCTGCGATCCGTACCGAGCAGGGGCCGCGGCGCTGCTCGCCAAGGAGCCGCCCTCCGTTTCGCAAGACGAGCGCGACATCGTGAAGCTCGTGCACATGCGTATCGCTGCCCAGCGCGGCGAGAGCGAGCAGGTAGCGCGGCGCGCGGCTGACATGTTCCACGAGATCCTGTCGGCGTTGTCCGCGGAGGACCTCGTCGCGGACACGCGCAACGCGATCATGGCGGAGAAGCTTCGCGAGCACATGCGTCCGCGCGAGCAGCTCAAGAAGATCGCTGCCGACGGCTTTGAGCTGTGCGTGCGATCCCTCGCGGCGATGGGCGCGCCGGACGTGTCGATCCACGAATGCGGCGAGCAGGCGTTCGGCGAGCAACCCTGGGGCGGACAGGAGTGAACCGGTGAGTGGTCTTCATCCGATCTACCTGCGCGCGCAAGGCTGCGTCACACGTGGTCTTACCGTCGCATGTCCGATCTGTCGCGAGAAGCCGGGGCGGGCGTGCCGGATCGAGGACGGTAAGCCGGTCGTACATGACGCACGCGAGTCGCTCGCCTTCCACGGCAAGAAGATCTGGGTGTAATGAACCATGACTATCGCGGTTGTCACCCAAGGAGTTTCGACGATGACCGTTGACACGGTAACCGATAGGCAAATTCAAGAACTACGCTCAACCCTGTTTGCTGGCCCGGCCGACGAACGACAGCTTCGCGGTCTGGTGGCTTGCCATGACGCTCTTGGACGCAGCCACCGTCGGTCCAGCGCCCGCGCTTACTGCGTCGAACTCATCAATGGTTGCTAACCGGGTAGTCATGTGATGAACGACGACGCCATCACCGAATACGTCGACTTGTGTGAGCAGCTCACCGCGACCGAGCTGCTCGATCACGAGACGGCGGAGGCGCAGCTCTACGCCAGGATCGACGAGCTGTGGTATGCGGTGATGACCGAAGAGGAGCGTGCCGAGGCCGAGGATCGTCTCGTCTCCAAGGCCCGCGCGTGGCACGACGCGCGCCGCGTGGAGGATCCGTGAGGTTCTCGCGCTACAGGCGCGGCTCGATCGTCGCATACGCGTTCGATGACCAGGGTACCGTCGGACTCCGGCATCTCGACGGGTTGAGCCTTTTGCTCACGACCGATGGGATTCCGCGATCGGTGGTCGAGCGCGCCGACGTCGCCGACGTGGCGGCGATCCTCGCGTGTATCGCCGAAGATCTCGGCCAGGAGACGTGCGCTCGCCACGGTGTCGAGGTGTCCCCGTGAACGGCGACGATCACGTGGTCACGCGGATCGAGTTCCGCATGATCGTCGACGGCCGGCCAGTGTCCGCGATCTTCGTGCGACCGGAGCGGATCGGTGAGCTGCTTTTGGAAGAGAAGAGTCTCGGCGAGTGGCTGCGCGCTTTGCGCGACGCCCCAGAGGTTCCAGAGATCTGAGAAGTCTGATAAGGAGAGACCATGTCGAAGAAGAGCAAGAGCGTGCCGCAGACGTCGCCGTCGGGCATGGCGACGGCCGCGGTGGACATCGCGGAGGAGATCTTGAAGAAGGCCGGCTTCCCGGCGACCGAACCCTCTGCGGAGGACGTGCCGGCTGCGGAGGGCATGGGAGCGGCGTCGTAGCTTTCGCGGGGCTGCTTGCAGATCCCGCCATTCCTTCCGAGTGCAGATCCCTCTTTGTGGCCGTCGTTGATCCTTGGCAGGATCGACGCGATGTTAGCCGGAGGTGAAAAACTTGACCTCCGGCACGTCGCTACCCTTGTCGGAGACCGACAAGCGGGAGGTCTGCGCCCTGCACGGCTGGGTTGGGAGGAAAGTTTTTCAGCTCGACCGTCACGACCTCTGCAAGGCACCTGAGGATCCGTCGTTCGAGGATGAAGACGATCCCGGTGAGCCAGCGGGCGAAACCGATGGAGCAGGTGGCGCCGACGAAATTGATGTCGAGCCCGAGCCTCCGCGCTGGAGCCGCGCGGCGGCGACGCGGCGGGGCATTCCACCCAAGAAGACGCTCGCGGTCCGTCGGATCACCCAGCTCGAGCTGGCGGCCGGGCGCGCCGAGCTGGTGGCGCTCGGTGCCGACGGTCCGTACAAGCGTCCCAAGACGCGCGGTGACTGCGCGCGGGTGCCGCGTCCGTGCCCCTTCGTCGCGTGCAAGCACAACCTCTATCTCGACGTCTCGGAGACGGGTTCCATCATCCTCAACTTCCCGCACCTCGAACCGGGTCAGATGGTCGCCCACCAGAGCTGCTCGCTCGATCTCGCCGAACGCGGCGCGATGACCCTCGAAGACATCGCCGTCGTCACTAACCTGACGCGCGAGCGCATCCGCCAGGTCGAGTTGAAGGCGTTGGTCCGTCGCGCGCGTCCGGCGGCGGTCGAGATGGGCCTGGGGCCTGACGACGCCGCTGCCCTCGGCGGGAGCCATCGCGTGGGTCCCAGTGCCGCTCTCGAAGAGACGGGCATCGAAGGCGCCGTACCGAGCGACGTCGCCACGCTCTTGATCAGTGGAGGAGGGGACGACAGTTAGCTGGACAAGGGCGTATGTGGTTCATCGTTCACGTCCACGCAGAGACTTCAGCTGCGTAGCGAGCGTTTTCACGTATGCGCGCCGCTCCGTGTCGGGGATCAACTCTGCGATCGTTGTTTTGTGACCGCCGTTGCCGTTTGAGAGAAACAGATCTATCGCGACGCGCTCCTCGTCGGACAATGCCTTCAGCAGATCTTTCGGCGCCTTCGTAAAGCGCAGGGCCTCTGCTGAGAACCAGAGCGCCCCGCCTCGCATGTCGGCCGTCTTGGACACAAGGAAGGCGACTTCACCTGGCAGGGAGTCGCCTTCCTTGTCTGCGAAGTACATCCCGCCGGCTGTGTTCACACCGACGACGTAGCCGAACTGTCCCTTTCTGAAGTAGGGATTCGGACCTCCTGTGCCGCGCAGAATCTCGACGCGTGGAGGCTTACTGCCACTGCCTTCACCAGTGAATGAGTAGCGAGAAAAGTCCTGGCTCACGCAATCCCCTGCGCCGAGCTTAGCGCCTAGGCGTACGGTGGTAAACGGCCAGATTGAGGCGTTCGGCTGCCAGTTGATCTACGATGGCTGCATGGCGAAGAAGACGGCCGCTCAGCTTCAGCGCGAGGTCGAAGAAGCGTTGCGAAACCCGAGCGGGAAACAACCGCTTCGCCAAGGCCGCTCGTCGAACACGGCTACCCTCGCTCGGGCTGCAAAGAAGGCCAACGAAGCGATCTACGGCCTCATACACAACAAGTATTTTCAGTCGGTGCCGCTCGATGGCCTCTTCGCCATCGTCGAGGAAGCTGGACTGAGCTTCGATCCCGAGGAGAAAGAGAGCATCTTGACGGGGCGTACGGGGAAAGCGACGTGGGATTTGTTCGATCCCGAGTCAGGACGCGCGGCAAATCACATGCTCGTCCTAACCTGGCACAAGATGGAGACCACTGGTCGCTACGAGATTGTCGCCTACGTGAGCTGACGCCTGCGTGCTGAGGAGACGACTAGTGGAGAAGTGACGGCGCCACAGCAAGGGCCCTTCGACCTTCCACGGTGATGGGCACGGTTAGGCTCCCGCCTCCAGGTTCTCGATCGCGGTGCGTAGCATCTCGATGCGTTGACGTGCTCGCGTGTCGTAGCGACTCGGATCTTTCGCGAAGCCAGCGCTGCTCTCCGCGTAGCTCTTGCGCAGCTCTCGCAGCACGGCCTCGTGTCCCGCAGGCGTGAGCGTCAGCGTCGTCGGGGAGCTGACTTCCACCAGGCCGGCATCGAGCGTCCGCTTGATGTGGGGACGGTCGGTCGCGTGCAGGCGGTTCGAGAACGTCGACTTCCCACCTGCCTGGGCCACTAGATCGGCCAGCGTGAAGATGTTGGTGCCCGTGATCGTCATCTTCTTCGGTGGGGCTCGCTTGGGGTAGCGGAAGCCGAGCGCTTGTGCGACTTCATAGCGCTCAGCCGGCAGTCCACCGACAATAACCGCGTCGATCTCGGCGTCGAGCTGTTCGCGCGTCTTGATGGATGGTTTCTTCGGGATCCGGGAGAGGGCCTCGCGGATCTCCTGATCGAGTTGCGCCGATCGCTTGCCCATGCCGCCTAGCTTATCGTCGTGTCGGGCAAAAGGCGACTTTCAGACTTCCTTCGGAAGCTCTCCCCGAAGGAGAGCGGCCACATCCCAGCCCCGCTCGACCATGCGTTCGTCGATCTTCTTGTGGGCCCACGTCGGTTCCTTGCGCTTTGCCATGACCCAGGCGAGCGGCCCGTACATTGGATCGCGCTGCCACAGTAGATACAGCGTCCTGATCTCGTCGTACTTGATGCGTTCGCAGTCGGCGTACGGACCAAAGCAGTCGTTGCAGTTGACGAGCACGATGAATCCGTCGCGGGCTTCCTCGGGCCACGTCTTCTCGCTCCAGTGCGTGTTGACGAACACGACGTCGTTGAGCAGCAGATGTGCGAGGAGCCATTCGGGCTCCTTGATTTCGAGCGCAGTCTTGATGACGTCGCCCGTGAACGTGTAATCGACTTCGCTCATCGTTTCCACCGCAGCTCAGCGCCGTCCCCTCGACAGGATCGCGGTTTCGGCGGCACCGAGGATGCGCGTCCGCCGCTTCTTCTTTCGCCGTACGCGTTTTCCCAGCGCCCGATGCTCGTCTGCCCAGTTCACGCACCAGTGTCCGATCGGATCTTCTTCACGCTCGCCGTGCTCTACGAGGATGCGCGACGCGTCGACGTGGTCGCCGGGTGTCCAGCTCACGAATTGCGCCATGTCGGGCGTGCGCCGGTTCGGTAGGAGCACCTCGTGACCGGCGCGCGTGTAGCCAAGAACCATTGTCGACTTCTTCTTGCCCATGGCGTTTTTGTGTTTCGCTGATCCTATGTGAACAAAAGCGTCTGCGGCGAATTTCTCACCAAGCAGTCTCTTCGAGGTAGGGTCACGGAGTCAGGAACTTGTCGAAGATCTGCCGGCAGCCGTTCCGCTGGCAGCGCATGTGGTTCAAGACTTTGGCGATCGGGACCAGGTGACAGAGCACGATGACGCTGCGATTTCGCCAACCTTCTTGGGATCGACAGGCCGCGACGCCACCGTCGACCATCACGTGATAGCGGCTCGCCCAGCCGTGAGTCCTCGTCCAGACCTCGCGCTTGCCGCACCAGAGCTGGCGCACGTTCAGCTCGCTGTAGGATAAGGCATAGCGCTCGTCCTTCAGCTCAGCGGGACGGAGTTTCCTGCTCCTGCCCTTCAACCAGAGCTTCTTCGGCAGTGCTCGCGTCACGCGGGCACCCAGAGACTCAGCCCTTCTTTCGTGGCGGCTTTCGCGGCTGCCCTGAGACACCGTGCCCCGACAAGCCGTATGAGTACGGATTGATGCCGCGCACGCGTATCAAGGCTTCGATGTCGGAAACGTCGGGGACTTTCCGGGCGTCGCGCCTCTCGCGAGCTACTTCGCGATGGACCAACCAGCCGAGACCGATGCCGATCCCGATCAAGACGCCGCCGCCGAGCCCCGACGAGGACTCCGCTTCCGGGGTCGATGCACCGACGCGATAGTAGTGACCGCGGCTCACGCTTCAAGTTTCGCATGCTCCTGCCGAGGGCCGCAAATAGCTTCACGTTGTGTCACGCGTCCTCTTCGGGCGCGTCGGGGGCGTACAAGGCGCCGTACAAGCGCTGCTGTTGTTCGTTGTGTTGTGTCCAGCGTCTCCATGTTCGGGCGTCGTCAATTTCTTGTGCGGACAAGCAGCTGTTTGGATGGTTGAGTGGAAGCGCGCAGGGTGGTTCCGTATTGGGATAGAAGGCGTGACGCGGATTGGGGACGCGTCTTCCACAGAGGGGCCCTTCGTAGTTTTCAAAGACATTCACGACAGGCTGCGTGTTCGGCAGCGAGAACGTCGGAAGCAGCAGGCAGCGATCGAGTCGTTGCTTCCTGTTCTTCTTGGGCTTTTTGATCCACTTGTAGTCTCGCTGTTCAGCCAAATTGAGATCGAACGCGCGCAAGCGCTCTCCGAAGACCGCTGTCGAGCGCGGTCCGAAGTTGTACCAGCTGTGCATGTCCGGCAGTGTGCACTTGACGAGATCGGCGACGGTCAGGACGGCACGGTCATAGAGGATGTTCAGGGTGCGGACCGTCAGCGGGCACAGGACGTCGACGGGAAGCTCGGTGTGCGCATGATCTGCGAGCACCTGCCGCAGGATCGTGTCCGCCAGCTCGAAATTTCCCTCTCGCTGCGCGTCGCCTCCGACGTTCAGGCGCTCGGCGAGTTCTTGGTCGTTTACGGATCTCGTGCCCTCTGCGATGAAGACCTTCATGCCGCCGAAGTACAAGTTGGTCATCGGCCGATCACCTCGCGCCCGGCGGCTGTGATCCGATAGACGTGTGGCACGCATGGCGGGATGAGCAGCATCCGTTCGCGTATTCGATCCGGTAACGGACTGATCCAGCCGTAGTCCTGTTGCCCAGTCAGGTTCAGCCCGAGGGCACGCAGCCGTCCGCCGATCATCGAGATCGATACTTTCCCGAAGTTCTTCCAGCGGCGCAGTTCAGGTAGCGAGCGTCGTACGATGTCGTTGACGGTCGCAGCATGCCCCAGGGAGTTCCAGATCGCAAACACGACGCGCGTGGTCAGCGGACATAGAATTTCGATCGGAAGTGTGGCCAGCGTGTACTCAGCGATGATGCGCCGTAGGACATCGTCTGCGTGTTCGAACAACCCCTCGCGCTGGGCGTCGCTTGCGACGTTCAAATGTCCGGCTAACGAAGGGTCGATTGACTGAAGCAGCTCGGCGGACCACCACAGCTGATGCTCGGGGTGCTCGTGAACCTTCACTTCAGGATCTCGCGGCCGGCTGTGGAGATCCGGTAGACATACGACCCGCGCGGCACGTCGCGACCGTGTTTGCGGCCTCGTATCCGATCGGCGGCGATCCTCTCGTAGAGGTCGCTGCCACGGATCTGATTCAGGAGTGACCCGCGCAGCTGGCGCTCGACCAAGCCTTTCTTGACGAGCGCGCGCAGCGACATGGTGTGGTGACTGCCGTCGATCGCGCCGACGTCCATCGGCCGTGCCCAGTCGTCGTAGATCGCTAGCGCTTCGAGAATGTCGCGCTGACGGCTGGAGATCTGCACGGCACGCCCGGCGTCGGCAGCTCGTGGTAGAAGGGCGGGCTCGCGTTCACGGGACACCCTTGACGCCTCCCGAAGAGACTTCCTCATGTGCACCGCCACCGCCGAAGACATCGCCGTGCTCGAACTGCTCGCTGTCGAGCTGGAGCTCGCGCGCGCGGTGAGTCTCTGGTCGCGTGATGGTGGAAGGAGCGTCGTGCATGCCGTGGAGACATCAGGTGTCTCCTACGATCGTGATCGTCCGATCGCCTTGTCGGAGCGGGCAGTCGCTCGGGATCGTCCGCTTGTCGTGCACGACGCGCCGCGATTTGGCCTTGGCGACTCGCTTATCCTCAGCGTCGCGTTCGGGTCCTGGCGGCAGGCCGAGCTTGATATCGTTGCTCGGCAGGAAATCGCCGGACGATAGGAGATTGCAGAGCCCGGTCTGCGAGTCGGGCATGAGCGCCGCGATGATGACGCCGCCGAGCTTCTTGAGGGCATTTTCCTCGAAGAATGGACAGGTCGAGCAGCGGGTGACGACGAGCTTGGGCTTCGGCATCATCCCCCGCTACTTGCTGTTGGATAGCTCGTTGGATAGCTGATGATCACTGCACCGGCACCACCGTGACCTCCGCTGTAGAAGTTGTCGTTGATGTCGCCGCCCCCGCCACCACCACCACCACCACCACTGCCGTCAACGCTGTCTTTGCCTGCCGAGTTGAGCCCTCCTTCGCCACCACCGCCGAGTCCGCCGCTGCCTGGTGAGAGTCCATGGCTTCCAAAATCCTGATCGCCGCCGCCACCACCGCCAGCGTAGTAGATTTGTACACCTGAGATCGCGAAAGCCAATCCAGGTCCGCCGAGACCGCCCGCGCCTGATGTCCCAACCGCTCCGCTGCCACCTGCTCCACCACCGCCGGCCCCCGTGAAGGTCATGCTGCCTGAGTTGTAGCCAACCATTCCTCCACGGTTGCCTTGCCCAGAGGTTCCCAATCCAGAGGGACCGTCGTTTGTGTCGTGACTCGCCCCTCCACCACTTCCGCCATTTGGCGTTATAAAGCAGGAGCGGCCAGCTCCTCCGCCAATTGCAGTGATTGTTCCGAGCGTAGAGTCTCCTCCGCGCGTGGATGACGTGCCGCCATAGCCTACAGTTACAACGTACGAGGGCTGGTCAATTGCGTAGGAAGCCTCATATACCAACCCACCACCGCCACCGCCACCGCCTCCACGGGTAATGCCTCCACCGCCCCCGCCGGCGACTACCAGCAGCTCGACGGTGCTGACGTCGACGGGGGGCGTGAACGCGGACTGGATCGCGGAGAACGTGTGGATGGTCCGCCCGTCGACGTGGGTGATCGTTCCACCCGTGCCGTCGTTTGGCAGCACGCAGGCGTCGGCTTCCGGCGCGCGACACAATCCTTCCGGACCGCACGTGAGGTCGTCGGGGCATCCCGTGTCGACGGTGCAGTGGACCGTGCAGTCGTTGTCGAAGCGCGCCTCGTAGGCGCACGCCGTGAAGAGGAGGGCGACGAGAGATAGCTTCATCATGATCTTCACCATGATCTCCTCCACGAGATGCTCGTGCCGCCGCCCGTCTCTCGCGATCTGGGAGAGACGGAGATCGTGTCCTGGCGGTTTCCGACGTAGTACATCACGGCGCCCCCGACGATCGCGGCGACTCCGACTCCGTCGAGCACGTGACCCCGCGCGACCCCGCGACGGCCGGTAGCGTCCTTGTCTTTCTGCACTCCCCAGTCGCAGCTCGTACGGCACGCTTCGGTGACCTCGTCCCCGAGCGCGCGTCCGTGATGCCCGAGGTAGAGGCCGGTCGCGAGCAGGACGAGGCCGGTGCCGCCGGTCGCGAGTCCGGCGATCCGCAGCGTCTGTCCCGGTCGCGCGTCATAGTGAGGGCGGCTTAGCCCTATCGAACTGGCTAACTTTGGCTGCGGATTGACGACCACCGTCGAGCACTTCGGTTCCAGCTCGCGCTCGAAGTCTTCGGCGAGCTTGTGCTGCTCGGACGCCAGATCTGTGTCGGCGACGATGTAGCGCCGGTACGTCGCGAGTGCTCCGGGGCAGTTGCCGGATAGGCGCAGCGCCTGTGCGAGGTTGAAGAGCAGCCCCGTTTCGTTCGACATCTCGTAGGACACCTGCCACTTCGTGATCGCGGTCGCGTAGTCGCCACGGTTGTAGGCGGCCTGGCCTTCCGCGAAGAGGTTCTCGGCGGTCGGCTGGGCGAATGCGGTGGCCGCGAGCGTGATGATCGCGACGATCATGAGGATGCGTATGATCAGCTTCATGGGTGGTCTCCTTCGTTGTTTCGCGTCCACCCCTTCTTCGTCATGATCTTTTCCTTGTAGGCATTTCCGTCAGCGTCGATCACGATGTCGCCGTCGGCCGACAGGTAGATCTGGTCCTCGTCGAGGTTGTGGATCGTGGTCTCCCACGTCACGACCACCCTCGGGTTCGCGTCGGCGTGCTTGGAGAGGGCGGCGATCAGCTCGCGTACCGTCATCGGAGCCCTCCTTTGAGGCGAACGGCGTTCCCGCCGTTGGGGAACATCGCGAGGTCCATCGCGAGGCCACCATCGTGCTCCTCGATTCGAACGAGCAGCCCGCCCTGCTCGCGCATCTCGAAGTGGTCTTGCCCGCACATCACGCGGACGCGGTCGGCTTCGATCTCGATCGGACGATCGCCGTGCTGGTAGATGATCAACTTCAGCGTCACGAGGCGCGCGCTTCCTGCTCGAAAAATGTGACGAGGTTCTCCTCGATCCACCGCGGGATCTTGGGGTCGAGACCTTCGGCAACCGTCAGATGCACGGTGAACGAGACAGCTGCGAGTTGGAAGGCTCCCATGGAGTGCTTGACCACGTCGGATCCGATCGGGGCGGCGCTCTCCTGTGCAACGATGATCTGATAGGCGTAGTCGCGCGCTCGCTCGCTGAGCCCCTGCGTCGCCGCCTCGTCGTCACGCGCGTGGACGATGCCGGAGGAACCCCGGCGATTGATCGCGGCTTCCAGTTCGTTTTCGAGCTGTTGCAAGGCATCACTATCCGTATGCCCATCGGCCAGGTCCAAGGTGAACATGGCGGCGGCCATTTGGAGGTCACGTAGGGCGTGCGCCACGACGATTGGCATGTCATTCCCAGGGCGGATGACCTTCCGCGCGGCGTCGAGCGCGGCGGGAGCTTCCGGTCCGGGAGGCGTCGCGCTCACGACTGAGACGGTCTTTCCCGCGTAGATCAAGGCTCCCATGCGAAGCACTTCCTCGGCATCGATGGGAGCGTCGTCAGCAGAAGATTGGTCGTTACTCATGGGTTCACCTTGGGTCGCTTCTTCGTGAAGGGGTTGACGGTCTGGTTGCGGTCGATGCCCGGCTTTGGAGTCGAAGGAGTCGAAGGAGTCGTCGTCACTTTCTCGGGAACGGGTGGCGGAGCCGCTTCGATCTGGGAATCGATTCCCGCGTCGATCGGCGCAGCAGTGCCGCTGCCAGCCTTCGGTGGTTGTCGCACGGCATTCACGCCGCTGCCGCGACTGCCACTTCCCGTGTTTCGTGACGGTGGAGGTGCGAGCTTCGCGTCGTCGACGATCGGTGTCGCGGTGGGGCGGTGGGCGATCGGTGCAGGAGCCACGCGTGTTATTGGCGGCGTAGGGACAGGTGCGGGAAGCGGAGGTGTGACGACTGGATCTGACGTCGACGTCAGGCGCGCGCCGATCGTGATTCCGCCGACGAGCGCGACGAGCACGACGGCCACGATCGCCCAGCTTCGTTTCCACGTGCTGATCGCTCGGGGGCCCATGAACTCCGTCTCGGCGCGCTGCGATGATCGCGCATCGTTGCGCGTCGCCGCGATGACCGCACGGACCTGCGCGAGCGTTGGACGATGAGCAGGATCTTTGGCGAGCATCGCGAACAGCACGAGATCGAGCTGCGGTGGAATCTCGGGCCAGATCGCGCGTGGCAGTGGCGGCGCCTCGTGGAGGTGTGCGGCGTAGAGCTCGGGGGCCGTCTGCGCGTGCTCGAACGGCGCACGGCCGAGCAGCATCTCGTACGCGACGCAGCCGAGCGCGTAGATGTCGGTGCGGTGATCGACATCGGGCCCGCGCATCTGCTCGGGTGACATGTACATCGGCGTGCCGATCGCGGCGCCGCTCTGGGTACGCTCGGCGCGCTGGTCGTCGCCGGCGCGATCTGCCGTGAGCTTGGACAAGCCGAAGTCGACGAGCTTGATGGCCGGCGGCTCGCCCGGCAGGTGGACCAAGAACGTGTTCTCGGGCTTGAGATCGCGGTGGATGACCCCTTCACCGTGCGCGGCGTCGAGTCCCCGCGCCATCTGGTCGAGAATGCGCAGCGCCTCGGGCAGGGGGACGCGACCGCGCTGGAGGCGCTCGAACAGAGACTCCCCGAGCAACAGCTCCATCGAAAAAAAGGCGCGTCCGTCAGCGAGTTCGCCGATGTGGTCAACAGCCACGATCGCCGGGTGTTGGATCTGCGCGAGTGTCTTGGCCTCCATGGCGAAGCGTTCGATCGCGGCGCTGTCCTCCGAGAGTCGTCGGCTGATCACCTTGATCGCAACTCGCTTGCCGAGCTTCATGTGTCTAGCGGCGTAGACTTCACCCATCGCACCGGCGCCGAGCCGCGCGTCGACCTCATAGATCTCTCCGATGACGGATCCTGGAGGCAATTCGCGAAAGCTCTCGCGGCGCACGAGCGCGGTCGGCGGATCAGACGACAGCTGCGTGTTCGGCGAGGGGGCGTCGATCGTGGCGATATCGATGCGCGTCTGGTTGGACGCGGTGGGCGCGTCGTCGTCGCTGCTGTGGCGGCCGGCCGACATCACTGAGGTGGTTCCCGCATCGCGAAGATCGCTTGCATGCACTTGGCGCACACCGGAATCTCCCCGTATGTCGGTCGCCCGTCGAACGTCCAGTCCGGGACCTGGTAGACGCTGAGTTTGGCGTCGTCCTCGACGGCGCAGAAGCCCTTCGCACGAATCTTGGTCATCCCTTCTCGGCGGATCTCGTAGATCGCGTGCAGCTCGCCGGCAGCCATGAACGAGGTGATCATCGGACGTCCTCCTTGAGCGAGAGCTGGTGCGTGGGTTGGCCGACTCCGATTTTCCAGCTCCCGCCGTGACCGTGCTGGAAGCACTCGGGAGCGACGCAGCGGCCCTGGTTGTTCGTCCTCGTGACGCCCTCGTCGCTCCAGTCGGTCGCGTACACGTCGTCGAGGCTGAACCCTTTGAACGGTTCCCAGGGCGCGTCCTCGCGAGCGCGTTCGTCGATCGACAGCGCTCCGAAGACGAAACCGGCCGGGACCTCCTTCTCGGGGTCTCCGAAACGATCGTACGGTCGGAGGTACGTCAGGCGGATCTGGCGCGCGTGCTTATGGCGCACGATCAGCTCGGAATGTCCGCCCGCGTTCGCGCCGTGTCGAGCGCGCTCGATCGCTTCTTGTAGTTTCACCCGTGTTCTCCTTGAAAGTTCATTGCGTGGCCGAGGATCAATCCACCAGCAGTTGTGGGGTGCCCTTGGGAATGATCAAGCGGGCGTCAACAGCGTCCTCGGGCGCGACGACGCTACGCGGCTCGCAGTCGCCGTCGTTCTCGACCCAGTCCTCTGCTGCGATCCACAGCTTGTGGACTTTCCCCCCGCGTTCGTCGCCACACCACACCACTTCGGCGGCGAGTTGCTCAGGGCTGAGCGTGTCGAGTTGCTCTTTCAGTTCTGCGAAGGTCATGGCGTCTGCTCCTCAGTTCGACGGCGTTCCCAATTCGTCTTGCAGGTCTTTTTGTCCGCGGAAATAGGCGTGGATGATGATCTGGGCGATCTTCACTTGGAGGTCGCTCGGCACGTCGGTGCCGCGCAAGACTTCCTTTACGTACTCCTTGGCCCGGTTCATTCGACTTTCATTCACTTTCGTTTGCTTCCTGCGCTTTGTTTTCGACGCGCGTCTTCTCGTGATAGGTTCTGTGTTTCACGATCGCTATTCGCGCTTGTGTGGATTGAAATCATCGCTGTGCAGCTCCGAACGGAACGATCACGACTCCCGACTTCCGATCGGCTTTCCGGCGCCGGTACCACACGAAGCTCGAAGCTCGCGCGCGCGGATTGATCACGCGCTTGGCGCGCGGGACGGTGTAGCCCGACAGTGGGCCGGGCTCGGGTCCGGCCATGAACTCCAAGACGGCGCGCACGAGCTTGGCCTTGGTGTCGAGGTTACTGATGATCAGCGCGCCATGGGGCAAGCGTACGAGCATCCAGACGTCACCGCGCCCAGCGATGCCGGATCCGCGCATGAGCCGCGCGCGCTCGGGGACGAGTTGGTCGTTGTGCAGCTCGAAGCCGTACGGGTTCATCTCGACACGGTAGCCGAGGGTGGTCTCGAGCACGTCGCCGACGGTCTTGGGTAGGAGCCTCACGCGTCCTCCGAAGCGCCAGCGGGTAGCGCGGGCGTGCCGAGGGGATTGCTGCAACCGGAGCAGTCGTGACAGACGCTGCTGTGGCACGCCTCGTCGTAGCTGAGCTTCCTCGAACATTCGGTACAGACGAACTCGTCCTTGGTGCAGCCAGCAGCCAGCGTGTCCATGTCGATGATGGTGTGGTTATCGAGGCACGGCATCACGTGCTCAGGATTTTCGACGTGCCACATTGCGTGACCGATGGACCCGTATGGATCCGGATCCGTGGGCTGCCGATCGTTGTGGCAGGCGCGCCCGCCGTCCGTCGCGCGCAGCGCGTCCGCGATCCGCAGGATCAGCTCGGGATCGACATCCATCGCGATTTCCCGCGTGCTCTTGCCGTGCGGGATCGTGCCGAGGAAGCGCACCTGACTGGGATAGAAGCGGTGCGTTGCCCGCACGTTCTTGGCTTCCTTCGGATACGACATCAGGTGTTGACCTCGGTCAGCTCGCGAAGCTCCGCGAGCACGCGCTCTGCGAACTCTTCGAGGGCCTCGTCATCGCGCGCCATCACCCGTTGGTGGCGGGTGCGTTTGTTCGTGTTGACTACGATCGTCACGTCGATGGTTCGGATTTGCTCTGCCATCAGTCCTCCACCGATTCAGAGTCGTTCTCGACGAGAAAGCCCGCGTCGCGGAGCTTCTGAGCGGTCGCCTCGTCGAGCAGCAGGTGCTCGTGCCCACAACAGCAGCCCTGGTACTTCAGGCCGCCTTCCACACGCTCGACGTTGTACGTCTCCAAAATCTCTTGCGCGCGTTCGCGCCACGGTAGTGGCAGCGCGTCGACGTTGCAGCCAGGCTGCGGGTATACGCACGTGTGCTCGACGTACGTGGCGCGGTGCTTCTCGTTCCGCAGGTGTGCGTTATCGTCCTCGTAGAACGTCTCCATCCGCTTGGCGCGGGCCAGCTCGTCCTTGAGTCGCGCGATCTCGCGCTGGGCGTCTTCGAGCGGTAAGAGTTCCTTCTCGCGGCGCCGCATGTACTGCTCGTTGGAGATCGAGCGCCAGAGGATTTGCCAAGTGGCGTCACGATCGCAGTGGCGGAGGTACGCTTCCCAGACGGTGTCTTCCAGGTAGACGACATCAAGGCCCAGCTCGTCGCGCTTGGCCACGTCCTCGTCGGTGAGTGCCCGCGTGGAGTAGCGTCCGTCAGACCAGTCTAGATGGATCTTCGCCATCGGCTAGGTCTCCTCCTCTTCGTCTTCGTTTTTGTCCTCGTCCTTGCGCGTGCAGCAGCCGCCGATCGCCTGCCCGCAGCACTGCGGACAGACCTCCACGTCGCAGCCGGGCAGATGGAACTCGCCGACGTCGACGTCGCAGTCGGGGCAGCGATGATCGGTACGGACGTTTTCCAGCGCGGCCTTCGCTTGGATGTACTCTTCGACCTGCGCGGGATCACCGTGACCATAGCCATAGATGTCGCGCATGATTCCCAGGAGGTGACAGTTACCGTCCTTGAGTGCTTTGTGGAACTCCTGCGTTCGGTATGCGACGCGCTCCTCGCGCGTCGCGTAGGTGATGCCGCCCGGGTAGCGATCCTTTGGATCACCGTACCGGATCCGATCGCGTTGCACGCCGTCATCGAAATCGGCGTACACGGTGATGCTCTGCGCCTGGGCGTGGCGCGCCGGGTAGTGGTCTGCGACCAGCCGTCCGCGAAATTCGACGCGCGGTGCTAGCTCGGAGGTGGCGGTCATGCGTGGAGTGCCTCCACGAGCGTCGTACGCACCACGCGCGCCAGCCTTCCGCGTACCGAGCGGTTCACGCGCTCGTATTGCCCTCCGCGGTCGTGACAGACCGAAGAGGTGGACCGGATGACGAGGTGCCCGTGACGGCGTGTCCTCGATCCGGGGCTGGCGTCCGTGCTGCGCACGACGATCACGGCGTCTCCGTGCGGCTAGATCGATCCCTCGGTGGGCACGGCAGACCGTACTTGTCGGCGTAGCCGTTATCGAGCGCCGTCGCGTTGATGCACTCCTCCAGAATGTGGATCAGCTCCTGGCGCGAGAGGAGCTTCTCCTCGTGCAGACGGAACGCGGTTTCGGCGACGAGCTTGGTGCTCACGACTGTCCTTTCTTGTCGCGGTAGTCGTCGATCCACGGCTCGACGACGCGGAGGTCACTGATCGGCCGCTCGTGATTGTCGCGTGCGAGAGCCGCGGCGGCGGCATCGGCGATTCGCTGGAGGAGCTGCTCGGCGCTGCACGTCGGATCGACGGTGTGTCGCTCGCGATGCGCCTCGATCCAGCTCGCGAACACTCGCCAGCCTTCGACGGCGTTTCGAGGGCCGCCGGAGTCGACTTCGAACGTGTCCACCGCCGAGCGTATCCATACGAGCAGCGCCTCGGCAGGATCGGTGTCCTTGAGGTCTTTGGCGAGACGGGCTCGGCTCCAGAAGCCACTCACGAGGTTTCTCCCTTTGAGAGCGGCATGCCCGCCTTGAGCATCGCCTTCGCGAGGAGATGGGCCATTACGATCAGCGAGCGCGCTGTCCCGATCCAGAGTGCGCTGTCGACGATCAGCGGCAGCGCGATCCAGATCGGTGCCCAGTCGATCACGTCCATTAGGCGCAGCACGACGAATGCCAAGGTGAGTAAAGCGCCGCCGAACAGCGCTCCGATGCTCGCGATCCGGGTCACGGGGTCCTCCGTCCCTTGACCGTGGGCTCTCTCGGTTCCACGAGGCGACAGCCGCACGGTGGTACGAGTTGTTCGCCAGACCAGTCCATGAGCGGACAGTCGTGCGTGCAGAACGGCAGGATCTCGCGACGTCGTGCGAGTTTGAGCTGCTGCGGCAGGTGGCGGCCTTCTGCCGCTTCGGCGAGCGAGCGTCGCGCGATCTTGACGGCGCTGACGTAGTTCATGCCTCCGAGCTTCACGAGGTCGGAGAGCAAGGCGTCGATCTGAGCGGCTTGGGCCTTGGTGATCACGAAGAGCCTCCATGGCGTGTCGTTTGAGCCATCCGCCGGGCGCGGCGAAGCGTCGTTCCGGCCTGGCGCATGAGGATCGTGGCCTGTTTGAGGTTACCGGCCAGACGCGCGGCACGCGCAGCTTCACGCATTTCGGCGGCACGCTGGTGGAGCTTCTCGGCCTCGGTCAGTACGGTCGTCACGAGACATCTCCGATGTGTTGGGCTCCGCGAACTTCCCAGAGCTTGAAGGCTCGGTACCGCAGGATCCAGGTACCGTCCTGGTAGTAGTAGACGTCGCCTTCCTCGGACACGGTCTCGTTCGGCGGTCCCATTCCTGGTGGGTGCTTCGCGAAGGTGACGCGCATGCGCCGTGTTCCTTCGGCGCCGATTAGCTCGCCGAAGACATCTCCGATCGTCATCGCAGGCTTCACAGCGCCTCTTTGAGGGGCGCGTGCGTTTCGCAGCGCCACGGGTTGACGTTGATCGCGTGACGATCGTGCCGCTGCTGGAAGCCGACGCTCGCGGCGAGCTTGTCCACGTCGCACTTCTGATCGTCGTGACAGACGATCGTGACGTGGACGTGCACTTTGCAACCTGGCGTCGCGCAGGCGAAGTGATGCTGGATCGTCATGATTCTTTCACTGCCTTGAGCATCTGCCTGGCGTAGTCAGCCGGCATCCACTGGAGCATGGGCATGTTTGGAGCACTCCAGTGCTTGGCAACCTTCGCGCGCAGGTCCTGCCAGACGTCTCCGATCGGCGTGTCGTCTGGATACGCGGTGACCTCGGGGGGCGCACCGTCCTGCGATTCGGTGACGAGCTTGAGGTTCCAGCGATCGACGATCAGCGTGTAGCTGATCTGGATCGCGTCAGGCAGATGGATGGGATTGGGGATTGGAGAGATCTCGTGATCGATCGACGTGGCGGCGAGTTCGGTGACCGGCCATGCGGCGTCGGGGCCGAAGACACGGATCCGACACGGGGCCGCTCGTCGTGGCGGGTTGTTGTCGCGCGTGAGGACGATCGCGGAGGCGTGAAGATGGACGTTCGTCGATCCGTACACGTCGGGGGTGCCGCCGGTGAGCGTCACGTTGTTGATGTTGGTGATGAGGTAGTGCTGCATCTTTAGTCCCAGCTCACGACGGCGTTCTTTTCAGTGACGTGACCGTCGGAGAAGATCCACCGCCACCGCGATCCGTCTTCACCGCACATCTCGATGAAGCTGTCGCCTGCGACAAACTCCGCGATGGTGTCGAAGAAGACCTTGTCGTCGCCGGCTTTCTCTCCATCGAAGTGGATGGAGGTGATGTCGCCTTCGTCGTCGTGCTTGACGGACCAGCGAAACGCTTTCATGGCGTCTGACAGGTGCGGCGCTTCCAGAACGTCTTTCGTCGACACCCAGGCGAGTCGATCGGATCGCTTCACCAACTCCTTGAGCTTCTTGAGAGCAAGCTTGTGCTTGCTCTCGGGAATATAAAACTTGGCTTGTGCCTGCTGCATGCAGTACCCCATCTCAGCTCCTCCTCTCGGCGCACATCACAAGAGGCCCTTCTTCGGCAGTGCGAGCATCTTCGCCTTCTGCTCGTCGGACAGGCCGCCCTGACCATCCGGCACGAGCGCGACGCGATCGGGGTACACCTCGAAGCGGACCAGCTCGCGCTCGGTGCCGTCGCCGATCCCATCGATGATGGCGGTCTCGATGCGGATCGCCACGAACGCGCGGGCGTGGCCGGCAGCGAGCTTCGCGAGCGTGCGAGCTTGTCCCGCGTCGAGGTCGTACGGAGACAGCTTCACAGTGGCTTCTCCTTGATCGACATCGAGGTCGCGACGAGGAGTGCCGCTTCCTTCGGCGAGAGCCCGAAGCGCTGCTGGTTCATGTCCTCGGCGGTTTTGCGGGCTGCCGCGTAGTCGTGCCCCCAGAACCAGGGCTTGCGCTTTCCGTGGTCGCCCGCGATCCAGGCGTCGTCGCCGGTCGGGAAATGACCTCCCTCGTACTCGAAGACGATCGAGACGCGGTAGCCGCGGCCTTCGACATATCCTCCTTCCGGGATCCAGTAGCACCAGCGCCGCCTGGCCATCAGTTGGGAGACTTGATCGCTCATGCGTGCAGCTCCTTCGCTTCGACCGGCTTGCAGCCGTCTTCTTCTTCTTCGCTGTTCGTGCTGTTCACGCTGTACACCGCCGAAAAGTAGCGCGTGCACTCCTCGAAGTAGAGCCCCGCTTCGCGGAGCTTCTCCTGCATGCCCTCGTAGAGCGCGTACGGCTCGCGAGACTTGCCGGTCTGCCGGTAGTGCGCGCAGTCGAGGTCGTACGCGGCGTCCATGCTGAACACCGGGCGCAGCTCTTCGCCACCGTACACGACGACCAGGTGCGATCGAGTGCCGTACTCCTGGTCCCACGTGCTCGGCGCGTAGAACGCCTTGCAGCCGTCGGTGTCCGTCCGGCCGTGGGCTCGGAGGTACGCGATGATGATCTCGTAGGCGCGGCGGCCTGGGCCGTCGAGGCCCTCGGGCATGTCGAGGTCGTTGATTGGTTCGTCGGTCGGCTTCACAGCGAGGCTCCCTTACGGGCTTGTTGTTCGACGTATGCCTTGGGCGGCTTGGTGTACAGGCGCGCCAGGCGGCGTGCGTCCCACGTCTGTGGCGGATTCCAGTTCCATGACACCACGGCGGTGCGCTTGCCGCGATCCACGGAGATCACGCGGACCTTCCACAGACCCCACTCGGTCATCGTGGTGTTCCCCATGCGCTCGCGGTGGATGTCGAGTAGCACCATGCCGGACGCGATCTTCTCGAACTTGATCGCCATGGCTACGCGGCCTCCCGCAAGCAGTCGTGGTGGTGCAGGTAGCGCTTGGACGCAGTCCACCCGGCCCCTTGGCCGTTCTCGGTGTGGACGACGTAGTAGGCAGGCGTATCTTTCGCGATGCTGCCGTCGCACGCGACGCATCGGACGGTGCGGGTAGGTGAAGACGTCCACACCGCGTCGAAGTCCCAGTTCCATTCGGAAGGGTCGCCGCGCTGGATGTACGGCGGATGCGCGGTGGCCCGACGGATGCGGGCGATCGTGCCGGGAGGCCAAGTCTTCGCCATGGACGTTACTTGTTCCTTTCGACGAACGACTTGAGATCTTCTTCGACCGCGTTGACGAGGTGCTTGAGGTCCTTGACCAGCTGCTGGCCGGCTTCCTCGATGGTCTTGCCGTAACCGAGGCGCGGCCGATCGGTGGGTTGTTCGTACCGCACGGACCAGCCGTCGGTGGACGGGGCGATCTCGACGGTCCCGCCGAGCGTCGAGATCCGGATCTTCTCGTAGCTGACGCGCTTCATCACGCGACCTCCGTGAGCACGTGTCCGTCGGCGACCGCGAACGTGGCGACGAGGTAACCGAGCGCCTCTGGCAGCTGGTGCCGACAGCAGTTGATGGTCTTGCCGCCGCGCAGGCAGCGCGGACACGGTCCGGCGACCATGGACCCGATGGGGGCGTGGTGCCAGCGTTCGCCGGAGTCGTTAGTGTTCACGACGCCACTTCCGCGAGGTGCTCGCGTCCCGCCTCGGTCGCGAGACGCCCCTTGCCGCCGCGCTTGATGAGACCGGATTGCATGAGGAACGGCTCGACCGCGTCCTCGATCGTGCTCTTGTCCTCGCCCAGCTCGGCGCAGATCGCCTCGACGCCGACCGGTCGCTCCGCGACGACCGCGAGGTAGCGGCGATCGAGGGCGTCGAGACCCAGGTGGTCGATGCCGAGCTGCGCGAGCGCTGCGACCGCGAGCGGGCCGTTGACGGTGCCGCTGGCGCACGTCATGTCTTCGAGGCCACCCACGACGAGTGCCCCATCGGCTGCCGCGTTCGACGCGACGTCGCGGACGCGGCGCAAGAGGCGGTTCGCGATGCGCGGCGTGCCGCGCGAGGCCCGCGCGATCGACGTTGCGCCGTCGACGTCGATCGCGACGCCGAGCTTTTGGGCCGACCGGGAGACGATCGTCGTCATCTCGGGCAGCGTGTAGGGCGTCAGCTGCCATACGAAGCCGAAGCGATCGAGTAGTGGCTTGGGGAGCTTGCCCGCGTGGGTCGTCGCGCCGAGCAACGTGAACTTTGGTAGTGGTACGCGGATGACGCGCTTGCCAGCCGGCAGATCGATCACGCGATCTTCGAGCGCGGCGTAGATGGTCTCCACGAGTTTTCGATCGAGTGCGTGGATCTCGTCGATGAAGAGAACGTCACCGTCAGAGAGCATGGTGAGCAGGGAAGCGAGGGCACCCTTATGCTCAACAGCTGGCCCGGAGGTGGTGTGGAGCTTTGCTCCCAGCGCGGCGGCGATGATGCCAGCGAGCGACGTCTTGCCCAAACCTGCGGGCCCCGCAAAGAGCATGTGATCCAATTGCCTGCCGTCGCGCTTCGCCGCGCGAACGGCGCCGCGCAGGTTCGCGATGACCTCGGTCTGGCCGATGTAGTCGTCGAACGAGGTCGGGCGGAGGGCAGGATCTTCCGACGTGGTCGCGGTCGCGGTCGCGCGAGGCGTGGCGGCGGGAACGAGGCGGAGTGCAGGAGCAGTCATGCTCTTCCTTCACTGCGACTCGCGTGCCTGCCCGATTGCAGTGCAAGTCCGCGATCGGTGACTGTGGGTAAAGCACTACCCAGAGCCTGCGGTTCACAGGTCGCGTGGTGACGCGGAGCCGGGTATCGCAATACCCTGGTGCGGATCACGTGCGCTCTTCCTTTTCCGCGGTGATCGTGAGGTCGACGAGGTTCTCGGGCTCGACGCTCCACGTGCCGATGCAGTGCTTGCCTTGAGCGCTGTGGATCTTGCCCGAGAGCGCGTACGGGCTCCACGGCTGCGATACGAATTTGGCAAGGCGATCTGCGACGCCGCGGAGTGCCTGCGCGACGTCCAGCGCATCCTGCACATCCGGGGTGAAGAGATCGATCGAGAGCTTGAACTTGGTCACGACAGGTCGCCTTTCTGAAACGAGCAGCCCGACAGGTAGACGAACACGCGGTCGTCGTCCGGATCACGGGAGTCGTAGAGCTTTGCCTCGGCACCGAGCTGCCGGAGGTCGCGGACGAGAGCGTCAGCAACAGCGCGCGCAAGCGGGTGCTTGGTGATCCCGCCGCCGATGCGTGGCGCGACGACCGTGTCCGCACGCTCGATCACGGTGCCGCAGCGAGCAGCCGCGGCCTGGTAGGCTCCGACGCGGCTCACGACGGCGCCTCCTCACGCGCGAGCACTTCGCACGCCGAGTAGAGCGCACGGAGGCGCTGCCGCGCTTCGGGGGTCTTGGCGCGGTCATGGCAGCGGTCGAGCTTCTCGAAGCCGTGGCGCGACGGGCCAGGCTGACTCGCGTACGCGGCGCGGAGCGCTGCGGCTACGTCGTAGAGAGCTAGCGTGTTGTTGACGATCACGACATCCCTCTGCGAGCGCAGCGGCGGAGCGCGGACGCCGTCCAGGTCTCGACCGTCGCGCGCTCGGCAGCGCTGCACGCCCACGTCGCCTCGGTCGCGATCGGCCTCTTGTGGCCAGACGCGACGAGCGCCGCGATCACGTCGTCTCCGCCGTCTGCGCCGGGCTGTGGCTTGGGCTCCACGCGACGCTGCGGCTTCGCAGGCGGCAGCTCCGCGGGCTCGATGACGGAAATGACCGCTCGCGAGGGCTGCGCGGCGGGTACGGTCGCCGCGCGGCTCGGGCGCTCGCGCTGCGAAGAGGTCTCTCGCACGCCGCGCAGGTCCCGGATGCGGTCTGCAAGCGCGGAAGCGAGAACGCCGACCGCGACGAGCGCGGCGCCAAGGAGCATGAGAAGGACGTTGTTCAGCTGCATGGACCTACGCTCTTGCTCGCCGTGGGCCAGAAGGGGAGAGGGCTAACCGTTGGGATCTTTGGCGGCTGGGTAGCGTTTCACCCGTGCTCTCGGTTTCACATCGAGGCACTCCAGATACTGGGTATTGAAACACCTGCTGGACACGTTCAACGACTCCTCGCGCGCTCGCGGCTCGCGCGCTCGCGGCCCGCGTTCTTCTTTACGAACGCCGCTTCGAGAACGGGGATCACGATGTCCGCGACCGATCGACGATCCCGTTCGGCTTCGCGCTCAAGAGCCTTCTTGAGTGCGGTGGGGATCCTGATCGTTATGCGTTCCTCGCGAGTGCCTGGCTTGTACACGACTCAAGTGTCTGCCACTGGCGCCCATTTGGCAAGGCTGACATCAAATGCACTCGCTGTTCGCGCTAGAGGCTGCGGCAAGCCTTCCCTTGGCATGGACGATCATCATCGGCGTCGCGCGTGATTCGACTGGTTAGTGGTGACCCTGGCGCCGGTCGGCTGTTTTCTCACAAACGCGATCGCCTTGGCCATGCTCTCGTTTTCGAGCAACCCCTCGATCGTGTCGAGACCAAGTCGCGGATCGCGCAGCTCGGTATTGGAGAACAGCGCGTGGATCTGGGAGTGGCAGCCTTGACAGATCTTCTCGACGTCGGCGCGATCTTTCCGCCGTGTTTTTAGATGGTGCTTCTCCAGAGAGGGCAGGTCACGCATGCAAAGAGGGCAGGTCATCATGATGTCTCTGCACGTTCAGGCGCCGCCGCTTCAAGTTCGGTGACGAGCCGTCGCGCGGCCTGCCGGAATTCGTCATCGCACTTCTCGGACCGCTGGTTCGCGTGCTGGAAGTCGATCGTTGCTCTTTTAAACTTGTCGTGCAGCTCTTGTGTGTGCGCATTCGGATCGCGCCCCCGTTGCTCGTCGATCTGGTCTTCGAGCCGTGCGCAGACGGCTGAGCTATCTTCCGCGGCGCGATCTGCGAGCACCCACGCGATCGCTCTTTTCGCGAGTTCGTGCTGGAGATTCGTCGTGCGGTCCACCCTGGCCCAGTCGATCGTCGGCGCGACGAGCACCCGGGGATCGGAACGCGGCGGCGGTGCTGGTACCTCCGTGTGCTCGAAGCGCGGGGTTCGCTGCGTCTTGCCCAGGAGATTTTTAGCGGCCAGGTGCCAACCGCGCTCGTCGGTGTAGTCGAGGTTGGTCTCGTAGACTTCCTGCTGTTTGTCGAAGGTGACCTTCCGTCCGGGGCAGTCGGTCGTGAGCGAGCCTTCACCCGCTCCGCATACCGAGCAGCCGTTCAGGAGGCATTCATGGAAGGTCATTTATTTTGCTCCTCCGCAGGTTAGATCTTCAGAAAGGCCAAACGCGCGTGCACTCTTAAAACGCACACCGAAGGTCTCTTCGCATTTCTTTGTCTTTCGGATGTCCATAACACACCAAGGTGTCTCAGCTGTTGAGTGTTCGGCTGCCTTGATACGCTCTAAGTGGTGAGGCATGAGAAAGAACCAAGAGGGCAGGTCCCTTACACGTAGATTGACGCGATATAAGGCGCTCAGCTTTGTGCCTTTTCCGAGGCGCATTGAACGCCTGATGACGGAGTAGCCCACTCCACAGACCGCCAATACAGCTCGTGCAAAACCGAGAGCTTCTTGACTCGCAGAGCTAAGAACTGCCTGGGAAGTTTTGCTTACAGTGCCATCTGCTGCGAAGTATCCAGCGAGCCAGGATAGTAGAAAAGCGCGCGATTCCTGAATCGGCGGCAACTGCTTCCAGAAACGCGGCACTCCATAAATTTGCAAGGCTTCCTTTTTGGCGATCTGTTTGCCCTTATATTCTGAATGAACCATTACTTTTCGCGGCTGATAGCCTGTGAAGAATGGCAATAGCGCGCGATCCTTTGTCCCATTAAAGTTGACAAAGGCAGGGCGTTCACCCATTCCACAAGCACCGTCGCCGAAGACGAAGCCTTGAGCTGCCGCGACCGGCATTAAACTCTGCTCCTGTATTGATGAATTTGCGTGCAATGCGCGCAGTCTGTCACCTCTGTGAAGTTGCTGAGTCGTGCGCTCGTATGTCTCAGGCTCTTTCCAGTTCTCCTTCCAGCGCTCTGCTGCAATGAGCCAGCATTGATCAGCGGTTGCAGCTACGACGCGCTGAGACCTCCCACGTTGAAGGCTGATTTCCCAAAGTGCCTGTATGCCAAACGAACGAACTTCTACTTTCTGAAATGTGCCACGGACCGACAAACCTCCATGGCGGCCCATTCTAGGTACAAGTAATGTCGGATTCCCGACAAGGCTGCGAATCGGGAGTATGCCGTCGCGTGAAACGACCATAGTGTCTCCAGCTAGGCTCATCGCTCGATTTCCTTTTGGACGTGCAGGACAACGTGAGGCTTGGTGGGCGCGCACACGTGGCGTGCCTGGCGGCGAACCTCCGCACAGCGTTTGCACGTGCGGAAGCCGCCTTCGCGATCGCGATCGGGCAGTGGTTCGCCGCAGTCGATGCAGTGGGTGTACTCGCACTGACACCACGTCGGTCCGCGCTGGCAACCCTCGCAGTGGTCTTCCCACTCGCAGCACTCCGGCGAGCAGTAGGAGCCGATCGCGCAGTAGGAGCCGATCGCGTCGGCCTCAAGCACGATGCCGCACGTGACGCACCCCTCGCCCTCGGGCGCGCGGCGCTCGGGCGGGCAGTCGAAGATCGGTTTGCCGAGGAGACTCATGTCAGTGCTCCGCGCTGTAGAGCGCTTGTTCGTTTGTCGCGAAGCTTCGCCAGCAAAAGCGGCATACGTGACCGTGCTTGGCGCGGTTGTCGATCGCGAAGTAGCTGGCGCTGTTCGCGCAGGGACCACCGACTTCGCGCGGAGATGACGGGTGCACGACCCGGCACGGGTACATGGTGGTGGTCACGACGCGTCTTCTTTGGGCGGCAGGACATTGTTGGATTGATGCTTGATGATGCGGCCGTTGGGGCAGAGGCAGTACGCGCGTACGCCGCACTCGTCGCCGTACGACGAAGTGACCTTGTCGCGCGTGTCGACAATCCCGGTGTTGCCGCATAGGCCGCAGTGTGACTCGACATTGGGCGGTCCCAGGAACTCCAGCCAGGTGTCGGCGTTCACGGGTGCTCGATCAGCCACGGCGCTTGCTCTCTTTTGTGGCGGAGGCGTCCTCTTTGAAAAAGAGACAGATCGAGATGCAGTGGAACGCCTCGTCGCTCGACTGGGAGACCACCATGTCGACGAGCTGGAAGCCCGGGCGGTGTGCTTGAGCGTCCTCAAGCCACGCGGTGACCTGCTCGCCGAGCGTCTGGCGCTGGGCGACCATGGTCGCCGCGAAGACCTTCACTCCGTTGAACGCGCTCATAGTGGTCCTCCTGCCTTGACGATCGCGACGTGCACGGCGAACGCGTCGTCCGAATCGGTGGTGCCGGGCGGCGTTCGCCAGCCGCAGATGCAGCCGACGATCCGCGTCCGATCAAGAGTGATCCGCGGCGCGTGCTCGGCCGCTCTCGTGCCCGGGGCGTTAGTGAACGATCGGCAGAGGTCCTCGACCTGCATCGCGCACATCGGGCACCCGCTGCGCGCGCCGTTCGCGTGGACCTTCACGAAGTGCAGCGGATGCACGCCGCATGGGACGACCTTGACGATCATGGGATCCCCAGCTCCTTGCCGATCTTCGCGCAGCGCGTGCATTCGCGGAGCCGTCCGCCAGGTTTCTGGCGAATGACGGGCCGGAGTACGATCGAGTGCGCGGCGTCTTTCGCGGCGCGCGGGAAGTCGCAGAGCTGGTGCGACTCGAGCGTGGGCTCTTCTTTGAGGAGCCAGTGGACGTCGACCGTCTTGCTCATGGGATTCCGATTTCTGCGGGTCGCACCACGTCGATGAGACCCTGCTTGTTGACCCGACCGCGCGCGCCGCAACGCGCGCAGATCCGCTCGCGCAGCAGATCTTGGGCGAGGACTGTCTGGGACGGTGACAGCTCGCGCCACGTATGACCCCTGCGGCTCGGGGGACAGATCAGCGCGCGGTTCACGAGGATTCTCCGTCGTTCAAGGGGCCTCCGTGAATCGGGCAGCCGGCATCGCGGCATCCGCCCCCGCCAGGCAGGATCTTTGCGCCGCGCGCACTCGCTCGCGCGGCACTCGCGTCGGAGACGTAGGACAGCTCGTGGTAGCCCGAGATCGAGTAGCCGATGAGCTGCGCGAGTTGCTCTTGATCAGCCTGCGAGAACTCCTGCGTGGCGACCCAGTTGAGACCCCCGTCGCTGCGCGCCGGCCAGTCGGGATACGTTCGGCCGCTCTCGGTGTCTTGATCGAGCAGTGCGCGCACGACCGCGTTTTGGCGAAAGCGCAGCACGCCATGTGCGTCCAAGGCGACAGGCTGCATCGGTTGCGGCTGGTAGCCCTTCTTCTTCAGAACGACGGGCTCCGGTAGATCCGGCCGGATCGCGTCAAAGCGACTATCGTCTACCGCGTAGCCGAGGAGCTGCGCGAGCTGCTCTCGATCTTCTAGCGGACCCAGGTCGGTGAGCTGGTCCAGGGTAAGACCGCTGCGCTCGAGGAGGGCGCATACGATCGCGTTCTCACGAAAGCGCAGCGATCCGTCAACCTCGATGACGGGCTGCATGGGGGGTGGGCAAGTCTCTCGCTTCATGGCGCCGCCTTCGTGATGCGTTTCATCTTCCCGTCAGGTCCGATGCTGCGGGCGGCCAGCCGCTTGACGACGTGCTCGGGCCACGTAAAGGACCAGTGAAAGAGCTGGAGCCGAATCGTTTCTCGATTCGCCGCCGTGATCGTGGCTTCGAGGTCTTCGTACTGCTTGAGGAGTTGCTCGTCTTCGTGACTCATAGCGCGAACGTCTCCCGGATCGTGATGATGAAGCTCAGCTCGTCCGTCGTCGTTTGATGCTTCGCAAGGCGATCGACGGTCTCGCGTAGGGCGTCCCGCAGGGCGCGTGGATCGTGGTGGCGTCGCGTGGTCTCGCGAAACGCGGCGTCGATCCGCCCGGCGTGATAGGAGGCGAGACCCTGGCGAAGCCTCGGGTTTACCGTGGCGCTCGTGCAGCAGTTACCGGCGCTCGATTGGCAGACCGGGCACTCGATGTCGATGGGGGCTGTCACAGGGTTCTCTTCTTCCTGACGATCGCTTTCGCAAGCTTTTCCCGCTCGCGCAGTTCTGCGCGAGCGTTATCCGCGTGCTTGCGGCAGAACCAGCCGTGCGATCGGCCGTCTTTGCCGATGACCTCGACGGTCGCGGCGATGCCGCACCGACACTGCACCGTGATTTCTTCTGCACTCAGATGTTCGCCGTAGAGCATCTACACCTCGTCTTTCTCGGTGACGTCGTTCGTGAGGGTCACGAGCGCGCGGATCTGCGCGATGCGCTCGTCGACCTTGACGGAACCGATTCGCGTGAATCTGGGAACGAGTTCGCTGGTGTAGCCATCCTTGCAGCGAGCAGCAGCCTCTTTCGCAAAGGGCGAGGCGTAGATCAGAAGCTCGTGGACGGCTTCTTCCAGGAGCCAGATACGCTCCTTCAGTTCCTTGATCGTGTGGAGCGCATCGACATCGATCTCGTGATCGGCGCGGATGGTCGTCACGCTACGCCTCCGCTCTTCGCGGGCTCGTTCGGCTCGCGCCGGTGCGGACGGATGTTGTAGACGCGCACCGAGAAGTCCGGTAGCTCGGGCTCCGCGTTCGGGCGATCGTATGGCGTCATCCATGCGCGCTCGCACTCGCGAACGCACCACCGGTTGATGTCGTCTGGTCCTTTCGCGCCGACGGGCTTGGCGTCGTTTCCTTCGTACCAACCCGTATCGATCGGGGCGTCCCCCAGCTCGTCGTCCGCGAGATAGGCCCAGTCGTCTTCGTCGTCGCTCAGTTGTACTGTCGGGCGACTGCCGTTGCGTCCCCACGCCTTGTTGCACTTGCCGTCGCAGGCGTGCGTGACATGCCGACCGCAGAAGATGATGCTCTTGCTGATCATGATTTCCACCAGAACTCGACGATGCCCGGCCGAAGTAATGCGTGACGCAGCAGTTCCTCGGCGACCGAGGCGCCGTCGATGCCGTTGCCGAAGAAACCCGTGTCGCGAAGCGCCCGTAGCGCAGTGGCGACTTCTTGAGTGACGTCGAAGCTGACGTTGACGATCCGCGGGTGCATACGCTGGACGCCTTTGCCTTCGAGCTTGGGGCTGTTCGCCGCGAAACGTCCGCGGCGAGCTCGCTGGTCGGCCAGGATCCTTGCGCGCGTATCGTGCGTAGCCCTGGGAGTGCGACTCATGAGGACTCCGCGATTTCGTGACGTAAGGTCCTCGCGGGCAGCTCGAAGTAGGCGATGCCCCCGGTGTTGGTGCGAAACGGCACGTTGAGGTTGCCGAACTCGACGGGAACGCGATCGGGAACCGGAAACGGAAACTCGATCGGTTTGACGAGCGCCGGAGCGACGGCGTCGAGGCGCACGCGTTCCCTGGCGTTCTTGCAGATCTCGACGAGCCGGTAGCTGTCGCCGGTCTCGGGCGTACGCTCGCGCTCGTAGGTGAATTCCAGGTACGTCTTGGCGCCCGGCGAGATGTCGACGCCGACGAAGAACTGCTGGCCGAGCCGGCTGGGGACGACGACGTGCATCGACAGCACGAACTGGCTCACCAAGAGGCCGCTCTCGTAGTTCGTGGTGAGGCGCACCTTGTTGACGATCTCGGGGTCAGTTCCCGGCTTCTTCTCACCGACGTAGTTGTACGAGAAGATCCAGCGATGCTCTCGATCGGAGAAGCAGAGGAGTTTCAGGTGGGCGCCGGATGCCAGGCGGAGATCGATCTCGTGCTCGATAGGGTCTTTCACGTCGGCGGCTCCTTCTGCGCGCGCAGCGTCTGGAGCAGCAGCTCTCGGAAGACGGCGAACACGGGAGCGCACTTGTCGCGCAGATCGGAGCCCTCGGTGTCGAACGTGAAGTGCGCCGCCCACCCCTCGACCATCTTCCAGTCGCCCTCGATCACGGCCTCGATCGCCAGCTCGGCGAGGCCCGTCGCGAAATTCATGGTCTCTTGGACGCGTCCAAGCTCGATGGACAGCTGGATGACGGCACGGCGCCGCCTCTTCTTCTCTTCCGGCACTTGGAGTGCCCACGAGGCGGCGAGCTGCTCGGCGCGGTGGAGCTGCATGAACTCGGTCATCGTGAGCCCCGTGCCGAGGAAGTTCTTCGAGTCGGTGCCGAGCAGTTCGGCGAAGCGCTCGCGAGAGTCCTTCTTGGTCACGCGCGTCTCCGCTTCGGCTGCTTCGGTTTCTCGACGACCTCGACGCCGATGTACGCGAGCGCCTCGATGAAATCCTTGTCCCAGCGTTTGACGTACGATTTTCCGTCGTCGCCTCTCCGCATCATGAGGCCGCTCCCCACGCCGATCTTGCCGTCTGTTTGGATCGTCATGACGACGCACTTGGCTAACTTCAAGGCAGCCGTCTTCCAGCTGAAGCGTTCTCGTTTGTGCTTGGTTCCTTTCACGTGCTCTCCTTCTGCGTTGCCGCCTTACTCGCGGCGCGGGCCTTCTCAACCAATTGATCGACGAATCGGGTCGCTTCCAGCACCTTTTCCCATTCATCTTGGGCTGCGATTTCGTTCGACGCTTTGTGGCGATCAGCTTCTGCGAATGCGATCTGGCGGACCAGACGAAGCGCTGCATCGAGGTCGCCCGGATGGGACGTCTCTGAATGGGACCTCCCAATCGTGAAGCTCAGGGACGCACGGCCACCAAAATACTGGCGGGTATTCACGGTATAGCGATGCGAGCCCTGATCGAGCGAATCCGCGTGGGCTTCTGCGATCTCGATGATCGTCGAGGCGACTTGTTCGATCATGCCCAGGCTATCGAACAGCTCGGGATTGTCGGCGCGCTCCCAGCTGCGAAGATCTTCGGCGCGAAATCCCGGCTGCGAATACAGAAGGTCGAACTTGACGCACTGCCGGCCTTCCAGGCGGCTGAGCTGTTCGGCAAGGAAGCCTCGGATCTTGGCGTGAAGCTCCTCGCTCACTTGTGCTCCTTGTTTTTCTTCGGCACGCGAGTCCAGACTGCCGTGCGGTCGTGGGTGAAGCGGGGTTCGCCGGGCCGATAGCCCGCACCCCGTGCGATCGTCCGGTTGCCGTGGCGTACGCGCCATTCACCGCCGTGCCGTGTGAGCAGCGACCAGGCGAGATCTTCGGCGGCCTCGAGCGTCGTGCGCGTGTCGTGCGTGCACCAACTGCGGTCGTCGAACGACTGGATCTCGAACGGTACGAGCCCGAGCTTGGCCGGCGTGCTGCCGAGGATGCGCGCGAGAGAGCGCGCGGCGTCAGGTCGGTGCAGGAACCACGTGGTGTTGCCGATCGCGAGCTTGCGGATCTCGGCGGCGAGACTGCGGTGCGATCGCCGCTTGGCGGGCGGCTTGGGCTTCCAGCGCCGCGCGAGCTTGGCTGCGAGCGCGTCGTAGGACTGGCGCGCGAGCGCGCTGTCGAGGACGAGGGTCACGCGCTCCTCCGCTTCTTCGGCGGCGGCTTCGCCGGCGGTTCGGCAGGTGCTGCGAGCAGCCGGCTTGGATCGACCTGAGCCGCCGCATCGATCTTCGCGGCGAGCTGCTCGACGTCGCCCGAGAACAGGTCGACGAGCCGGGCGTCGAGCTTGCCGAGCGCGGCGACGACGTCGACCAGGAGTGCCTCGCGCTCGGGCGTCCAGAGCAGCGTGCCGGGCGGCAGGACGTCGGTCTCCCATTCTTCGGAATCTCCGATCTTTTCCTTGCCGATGTCTTCTTCGTCTCCCCAGCGCCAGACGTCGACGGTTCGCTTCGCGCGCACGCGCTTCTTGGGATCTTCTGGGAGAGGGTACGGCTCGGAGATCTCGCAGATCGTCCAGTGCAGCTCGACGGCGCAGATCGTGTACTGCTCGTCCTCGGCGCGACTACGCACGGTCTTCGACCGATTCTCGTCGATCTGAAAGGTGTGATATTGACCGGACGTCATGGGTCGTCCGCTCTTTTGGTCCGCGAGTGGCCACCCTTGGGCCTCGTAGTCGATCTGGATATAGCGCTTCCACTCGATCGAGAGCGCCTTGGTAGCGGCGATCTTGATCTGCTCGGCGAGGTCGTTCTGGGTCTTCGCCTCGTACCAACCGCCTTCGTACTGGGCATAGAACGTGCCGGTCGCGATCTCGTGACGAAGCTCGACGTCGATCGATGCCCGCTTGTAGCGGGTCTTCATGCGATCGAGCTTGACCGCGAGCGTGCCGATCTTCTTGCCAGGGTGCTTGCTCACAGACTGTACCCCTTCTTGGGCCAGTCACGTGAATAGGTCTTGAGCGTGCGCGTACGTGCGGCGTGTTCCATGTAGTCGCGGGCTGCTTGCGAGCCGGGCGGTGCGCCTTCCATCATGAGGCGCTTGATTTCTGCGACGGGTAGTTCGAGTGATCCGAGCAGCTCGTCGGCATGCGGCAAGTCGCATTCTTCGAGGTCTGCGGGATCGATGCCGAACACGGCACGTTCGTGAGTTACGAGGTTGAACTCGCCGGTGACGGCGACCTTGACCGTGCCGTTATCGTTGAACGACATCAGGTACACACGTTGGCTGGTCGACTTGAGCCGATAGAGCGTCCAGGGATCGAGGCGGTAGTTGGCGATCATGCCCTTGACTGCGTGCGGGCGTTTGGTGACCCACGCGTCCCACGCAGCGGTCGTTTCGATCGTCGGAGTTGAAAACCGTGCCATCTAGCGCTCGTCCTCCAGTGCCGCTGGATCTGCCTCGTAGGCGATGCAGTCGGGGCACTCCGTGCAGCTCGTCGATCCGGGATATTCGGGATCGCGTCCGTGCGCCTCGGGTGCGCAGCCGCACGTGCATGGATCCGTGCCAGCGACGATCGCGCCACCCGTTCGCTGCTTCGGCTTCGTTTCCTTCGGCTCCTGCGCGCCGGCCATTTTTTGGGCTTCGTTTCGCCCTTTCGTGGACAGCCGCCACCGCGTCGATCCTTCACTCGGCGCGTACTCGACGAGTCCCGCTTTCTTGAGCCGCCCGAGCAGCATCAGCGCGGCATAGTCGCCGCCACCGTTACTGGACACTCCGCGACCGAAGCCGATCACACGATCGGGCCAGACGCTCTCACCGACTTCGCCGGCGGAGATCCCGTTCCATCCACTGGCGCGGAGGCAGAGAAGCGCGCGCTGCGTCGTCGTCGCAGCCGTGCCTATCCGGTTGTCGCCCATCAGTAGAGTCCTTCAACGGTTCCGTCGGCATGCACGTACCCGGTGAGTGTTCGATACGGCTCGTAGTCCTCATGTTCTTCGTCGGGTGTGAGTCCAAACGACCAGGACTTGCGACGGTTTCCGTCACCGTGTTCGAGACAGATGTCGAAGTTCCACTGCTCGTAGTAGTACGTGTAGCGATCTGCGAGCCATCGCTTCGCGGTTCGCTCGGCATCACGTTGACGCACGGATCGACTCCTTGGGTGTTAACCGGATAAGCATGGTCGCAGCTGTCGTCGCCTTGGGCCGGCCGGTAGCGGTCATGCGAGGCGCATCTTCTTGTCGAAGGTCTTCGCGTCCATGCCGTACGCCGCGGCAATGATCCGTTCCTTGGCGTCTTCGCGCGTCGTACCGAACGCCTTCGCGCACAGCGCGTAGAAGCCCTTGAGTGGTGGACGATTTCCGGTCGTGCGCGTGACGAGCAGGTCTTCGGCGACGGCAAGCATGTCCGCGGTGACCTGAGCGACGACCTCAAGCTCCGATCGACTGCCGTCCGTGCGCTCGACGACGAGGTGAATGCGTGGCGTCATGGTTGGCTCTCCTTGCTCGTCAGTTGCTCCCAGGACTGAATGAGTTTCTCCGTGAGCGTCTCGCCGCGGAGGACTCGCTCGAGCTGACGCTTCCAGTGCCGGTGGCTAACCGCGCTCGCGCGGTATCGCGCGCTCACGTCGTCGTAGGTCTGTGCGGCCAGCTTCAGGTCTTCCTTGATGTGCATGTCGCAGCTGCGGATCAGATCTTTGATCTGCGCGCGCAGCCACACGGGGTTGGCGAGGCGTTGGGCGGGTGTTTGCTGTTTCTCTTTCACGCGTCTTCCTGTCTCTCCGTGATGCGGTGGGTGGATAGGCACGTCATCGAGTCACCCGTGCTTATCTGGTTGACGCCCATCACGGCTTTCTTCCGCCAAGCACCACGCGCTCTGGCAACGAAGGGCTCCGTGAGGTCTCACGCTCCAGGGCGACGACTACCGGTCCATCGTCGACGGTCATTGGGCAATCTGGCGCGTAGCCTTCGTTCCAGTCCGCTAGGTAGACCGGCAGATCGGCGGGGAGCTTCTGTAGCTGTTCGATTAGGTCGGTGACTGTCATCGCGACATTCTCCTTTTGGGCGTTAACCGGATAAGCATGGAGTCACCACTCTCGGCCGTTATTGCCGCGAATGCCCTCGTGGGCTTCCACGAGGCGCGCGAGCGTGCGGAGTTGCTCGGCGAGGTGGGCGGCGGCTTCCTTCGCCGTGTTGCCGTGGCCGACGATCTTGCCGTCGAACATGCGGATCTCGACGGTGCCCGCCTTCTCGTATTCGACGCGCGTGGCGGCGTGCAGACCGGCCCCGAGGAAGTAATCGACCGTGGTGGGCTTCCAGGGCTTCCATATGGGGGTGGGCTTCACGGCTTCCTCCGTAGCTCGATGTTGATCTGGTCGCGCAGCCACTGGAGGTCCTTGCGCGACATTGATGCGGTGCCGATCGCGAGGTGCTTTCCCACGCCGCGAGTCTTCGTCCGCACCTGCGCGCGCACCTGGAGGGCCCAGCGTGCGTTTTCTTCGCCGTGCGTGTACGCGCCGGCCGTGCAGTAGAGCCGCACTCCGCCGGTTTCGTCCAGCTTGTCGCGCGAGGTGTCGTGGAGCGTGGTCTCGGTGTACTCGATCGGGCGAAACTCCTCGGCCTTGACCGCAGGCTTCTTCTGGCGCGGCATCTGGCGCGGCGTCTTGCTGTGACCGAGGACGTCGCGCAGGTCGAGACCGGCGCGGCGCTCCTTCGCAGTGAGCTTCATCGTTACTCTCATCGGTGCATTTCCTTTCCCTCGGACCCGTCCCACAGCATGTGCGTGCCGCCGGGGAAGATCCGGTAGTAGTCGATCTCGTCGTACGCGACGTGTTTCGATCCGCCCTCGGTCTTATCGGCCCAGGCACGGAGCGCCTCGTCGCGGCCGACGCCACCGGTGCAGTCGGTCCAGCAGCCATCCATGCCGTCCCAGTGACGGACGACGAAGGTCTCGTACTTGACGAAGACTCCTTCGACTTCGTTCATGGTGCGGCAGTAGAGCTTGAGGAGTTGATCGGCACTCATGCTCTCGATCGGCGCGGGTGTGGAGACGAGCCGAGGACCATCGATCCAGTCGTGCGGCCTGCGCTCAAGACCGCACTCGGTCAACGCGACCCCGATCGGGTCGTGCGGATCGGTCTGGTCCACGCGGTCGTGCAGGTCGCGCAGGAGGTCGCGTAGCTCGATGTAGCCGCGGGCGAGGAAGCGGAGCGCGAGCGCGGTGACCAGTTTCTCGGGTGGATCGGGCAGGTTGATCTCCTCGCCCTTCGCGATCACGCGCGCGGCGGCCTCGGCGAGCTGACGCTGGCTGTCGTCAAGTTGCTTCGTGCGCTTCCGCTTCATGAAATGTCTTTCGCGGCTCGGGTCAGCATCTTGCTGGTCTCGTCGATCTCGGCTTGCGTCGACCACAGCCGCGCGCGCGGCTCGGCGTACGGCGGCAAGAAGCCGATGGCCTTGAGCATGAGGGTTTCCTTCTCGTCGAACTCGACGTGGTACCGGACGATGGTCTCTTCGGCGAGGATCTTCATAGACCGAGCGCCTCCTTGATCTTGGTCTGGGTTGTCTGCTCGCCGTTCCAGAACGCGCGTTGACGCTGCGCGTGGATCTCGCGGAACAGCTCTTCGAGGACCGCGATCGACATCCGGCGCACGATGGCAGCGAGCAGCTCCGATCGAAGCTGGGCGACGACGATCGGTTTGCCCCAGGCGGCGGGAACGTCTTGGCGATCGATGGCGAACATGATGCCGTGAGCGGTGATGGTCACGTGCGCGGACTGGTCGTTGACGGAGACCTCGAAGCCCGCGGCTTCGTGATCGCCGAGGCGGCGGGTCCACGTGCCGCCGGGCCGCTCGGTGCGTAGATCGACGCTCACGCGCGCGACCCCTTCGCGCGACGGTCCTCGCGCTCTTCGCGCCGTCGATGCGCCTCGGGGACCGTCTTGACGGCGGTGAGGTTCCAGTTGGTGCCGCAGTACACGCGTCCAGGTGCTCCCACGATCAGCTGGGGCCAGATCTCGGTGACGTGACACCAGTCGAGCAGCGCCGGGATCGTCTGGCAGAACACCTGGTGGATGCATTCCTTGTTCTGCACGCCGGAGAGCACGGCGCGCATCGCGACGATCGCGGCCTCGCGGCCGGTGTAGTCGGCGCGGCCCCACATCTCGACGAGGTATACGAACGCACTCCAGCCGCTCGCGTCCTGTCCGGTGAACGGCGCGAAGCAGTCGCGGCCGAGGTACGCGCGGCAGAAATCCTGCGCGGTTTTGTGGGCGGGCTTGTCTTTGGTCATCATCGGCAGCTCCTCTGGAAAGGACTTCCCTCGGAAGGAATCTCTTCGATGGCGATCGTGACGCGCGTGACGAGCGCGTCGAGTTCCTTGGCGACTTCCTGTAACTCCCAGCGTTCGAAGTTGGTGACGGCGACATCACACGCGGCCTCTTTGACGAGGCGCGACGCGGCGTCGAGCTTCGTGGCGGCAGTCACGAGCGCGGTGAGGTGACGGCGATTCGGACCGGTCACGGCGAATCGCTCCTTGGCGTTGCCTGTAAAGCACTTCCAATGCACACCCGTAAAGTCGAGAGCGCTCCGAGCGCGACTTGCCAAGCATCAACAGCGCCGTGCTCTGCCCGCGCTACCGCTTCGCCGTGGCGTCGTCCCACTTCTTCGCCCACCGCATCCATCAATTCGTCGAACGAGCGGATGACGGGCATTGTGCGCGAGACGTTGCCCACGGTGACAGTCTCTACTGGTCGAATGGAAAGCCCGTCGACGCGCTCCACGAGACGGCTCAACAGCTCCAACGTCCGCTCGGACTGGGCCTCAAGCCGCTGTAGACGGTCGCTGCTCATTACGAAGCCTCCTGATCGGCGCGGGCAGCGTTCAAGATCTCGGCGCAGCGCTCGCGGTAGTAGCGCTGCGTCGCCTTCCATGCGGGGAACGTCGCGAACTCCAGGAGGTCGTAGTTGATGAGTCCGTCGCGATACGCCTCACGGATCTGCGCGTCGGTGATCGTGTCCGCGTTGAGCAGAACAGTCACGACTTCTTCGCCTCAAGCCGCCGGATCGTCTCTTTAGCGTCGCGCTCGTTGTCGATCGTCTTGAGCAGCGCACTGCTGCTCGGCAGGATGGCGACCTCGACGTGGAAGCGGTAGTCGGTTTTGGTGCGGAGCAGATACAGCAGCTTGGTGAGCGTTTCGAGCTGGATCTCACCGCCCTTGTCGACTGCGCGCAGGATACTGTCCGCGCCGGTCCGACTGGGATCGTCGATCTTGCCGCGTGTCGGGCTGTAGTCCGCGGCCTGTTGGTCGACGGGCTTCTTCTTGTTCACAGCTCCTCCGCGGTCGCGAAGTTGCTTCGCCAGTCTTCGCCGAATAGCTCGCGGATAACCTTGACGAGCACGACGCGAACCGAGCCGCACTTCGCGCACGGGTCCATGGTCGGCTGCTCGTGTCCACAGTCGGCGCAGACACAGCCGAACATCTGCTCGGGCGAGAGCTTGGGCGTGTCGGGCGTGTCGGAGGTGTCTTTTTTCGTCACGTTCGATCTTCTTTGTAGCGGTGGGTCGCAGCAGTGCGGAATGGGTGAATTGGTACCCGGGACGATCCCTCAGCGCTTCTTGGGCTTTGCCTTCGGCGCTGCTTTCGGCTTCGGCGCGTACGTGGCGCGGCCCTCCGCGGTCGGGCTCGGCAAGTCGGGCAGCTCTTGTCCGCGAGCTGCGGCGTAGATCCCAGCGACGAGCAGCTCGATCGTGGCGGCCAGCTTCTGCGGCATCGGTGCACTGCGCTTCGGATCGTTGGTCAACATGAGCCGTCCCTTCGCGTCGCGCACGAAGTCGACGTCGTGGCGCAAGAGCGCCGCGTCGATCCAGCCGTCGATCGCGGCGGTCTGGCCAGGATCGTCGTCTTCAGTCTCGTCTTCAGGCTCGTTCCCACCGCCGTTGATCTTGGACCTGGCGCGCTCCGCGTTCGCCTGCGCTTCTGTCAGACCCGCGACCTTGCGGCGATCGGCCGCTGCCTTGAGCTGCGCGGCGGCGGTTGTGTTCAGCACCTTGATCTTGGCGTTGACGACCGACAGCTCGCCCTGGACGCAGACGCGCGCTTCGGTCGACAGCGGCGTCGCGAGGTTCTCGACGAGCTCCGCGCGCTTACGCGAAAGCGCTACCTTGTCTTCGGCCATGCTGACCTCCCATCCAAGATGCCCGCGAGCCGGTGGCGAAGAGCCTCGAAGCGTGCCTGCGCACTCTCGTACTCGCGGCCCTTGTCTCCAGTGATCTGCGCGAGGGCATCGACGAGGTCACGCAGCTCGTCGGGGGTGACCTCGATGAAGTGGCGCTTCATGTTTGGCATCATTCGCTCCATGCTTATCCGGTTGGCACCCAGCATCACGCTACTGGTTTTCCTTTGCCGCGATCCATGCGCTGAGACGATCGCGTACAACTTTGGCTTCCTCAACGTCGAGAACCGCGAACGTTCCAGGCTCATCGCCGTGCGCGGCAAGCTTGAACATGCCGCGAGTTACGACATTCGCGTTATCAGCGGTCACAGGCACGGCGTCCATCTCCACGACGCCCTTCGCCTTACCCCAGCGGATTCGGAGGCTGGACCAATTCCACGGCGTTCTATTCACGACGGCACTCCTTGGGTGTCAACCGGATAGGCATGATTCGCTCTCTCCTAGCTTCGTCTTGATGAGCTGACCGATGTGCTGCGTGATGGGGCCGTAGACCTCGCGGACGTAGGCGTCCTCGCGCACCTGATCGGTCTCTTGATCGGTCGATCCGCAGTGCGGACACTTCGCCGGCGGATTTTTGCGGGTCTTCCATTCGGTCCGGCGCCACGCGCGAGAGCATCCATTGCATCGGTAGAACGCGGGCTCGGCCATCAGGCAACTCCCTTCTTCGCGACGTCCCGCATCGAAGCTTTGGCGGCCTTGGCGATCACTCGTAGCTCCAGCTCGCGGCGGAGCGCCGTCGCGCGCTCGACGGGTCCTTCGACGATCTGGGCGGATTCGATGCCGTCGGTGACGTCAAGCACGAGCCAGTAGCGATCTTGGCGCCAGGCGCCGGACGACGTGGCGATCACGCCCTCGCGGTTCGCCGGCCAGATCGTGTAGACTCTCTGGTCGAAGGGCTGGGGCAGGTCGCGCTTCATCCGGTCTCCTCTGGCAGCTCGTCAGCTGTCTTCCACGCGTGCTCGACGTAACTCAGAGCGCTTTCAAGAGGCGCTCCACTCCACGCGGCCATGGTCCCGCCGACTTGGAGCAAGACGCAGGACGCTGCGTATTCGGGGATAGCGAGTCGGTCTTTCCACGCCTTCACGAGGGACTGGAGTTCCTCGCAGAGCTGGATGTACTCGTCTTCGGAGATACGCGTGTTCATGACGCTCTCCGCCGCGCGGCGTGCTGCGCGTCGATGCAGTCGCGGCAGACGTCGTCGTGACCGTCGCCGCCGGGGCCGTAGTACCCCCACGCCTCGGTGATCGACGCGACGCCGGTCTGTCCGCACCACACGGGCTTGGCGCAGGCGTCGTCGGGATGCTTGCGGATGTGGATATCGCGTTTGCTCACTGTGGGCTCCTGAGTTGGGCCGCGATCGCGAGGCACTCTCGCGCGTGCTCTTCGAGCTGGTCCGGCGTCAGGGAGATGGAGCATTTCTCGAAGGCACTCCAGTCGCCGCCTTGCCGTTCGCGGATCCGGATCCGCCCGTAGGGACGCTCGTCGAGGACTTCGATCTCGTTGTCGGTGTTGTTGGGTACGGTGGATTTCATCCCGGATCTCCCTCCACCAGCGCGATCAGGCGCTGGTGGGTCTCTTCTACGGCCAGCTCCGCTTCGGAGAGCGCCGCGGTGGCCCGCTCTAGCTCGGCCTTGCACGTGGACACGGTCTCCGCGCACGAGTGCTGCTGCTTGCGCGCACGCGCGTAGGCGACTCCGGCTTCCGTGAGCGGATCTGGCGGCACCGGGGCTGCTGGTAGCGCAAGAGGCGGGGAAGGAATCGGTGCTGGTGGCAGAGCGGGTGGAAGCTTGAAGTCGCGCAGTGCTGTGAACGGGGTGTTCAAGACCGGTGCCCATTGACCGTCGAAGTTATTTTTCGCCATGTCTTCGTCGAGCACCGTCACCACCGTCTCGTTCCGCACGACGGCGTAGTACGTCGCGTGGCGGCAGGCGACCGAGCGGAGCGTCGTGATCTCGTCGGGGGCGCGGGGATCGCGCACCTGGTAGTTGAATTCGGCGTGCCGGATCCGTTCGTCGAGTAGGTTGGCCAGGTCTTCGTCGTCGCGATGGCGGAACTCCTCGTCGACGCGTTCGCGAAAGCGTTCGCCCGCGTGGGTGCTGATCGTGAGGCGCCTCTTGTGATGGCGCGGTGGAACGCGAGCGGTCCGGGAGATGAAGGCGTTGCTCACGGCTTGTACGTCCCGTCACCTGAGTTGAGGGCTTCGTCGAGCCAGCGCGGGTTGCCGTTGAGGCGATCGCCGACGCGGAAGATCTCGTCGACGAGCTTCTCCTTGAAGTCGTCGCTGTGCTCGCTGCCGATGAAGCGATCGACCAGTTGCCGCAGGGTCTGCTTGTGAACCGCTCGCTTGTGGCCGGTGCTCATGGGGTGCCGCTTTCCGCGTACCAGGGCTTCTCACCGCGGCGCCGCTTGCAGTTCTGGGCGATGTAGCACCAGGTCACCTCCCAGGCGTTGACTCCCTCGGCGCCCCAGCGCTCGGGGTACGTCAGCCGCCACTTGTAGAGGTCCGGGTCGTCCTTCCCGACGTCCCACGAGGCTGGGTCATGGAGGTCGAGCGGCGGATGGCCGAGTCGCTCGCGCGTCAGCCACAGCAGTGCGGCACCTTCGTGCGAGGTCTCCTGCTCGCGCTCGTGGAGAAAACGGAGCAGGAGCTTCTCGAAGATCTTCGCCGGCATGAAGAGACTCAGGTCGGGTCGGCGCGCGCCGCCCCAGTCTGGGACGCCGAGAAACTCGACTTCGCCGCCGGACGTGCCGATGATGTAGAGAGCCTCCGGGTTGGAGAGGGCGCGGATGTAGCTCACGACGACCGCCGCTTCTCGGTCGGCAAGGACTCGATCAGCCGGAGCGCGTTCTCGATCGCGGACATGATCTCGGACCGCTCGGTTCCCCGGATCATGACGCGCCCCTGCCGTGGCTGCTCCGCGTTTCGAAGCACCTGCATCTGCTCCAGGAGGTCGCGACGCAGTGCCTCCGACTGCTCTTTCGTCGGGTAGGGCTTGTCCGAGGCACCCCCACCAGCCGGTCCCAGCGCTCGTGAACGTCGCGAACGGCGATGCCTTCAGATCGACGGGGAACTCTCCGAGGTAGTTGTCCATCAGTGAAGCTCACGTTTCTTGGACTGACTCCGCGCCTCCGCAAGAGCGGCCTTCCGCGCACCTTCCGCGGTCGTGAACGTGCGTACGCGCATGCGTCCGCGCTGGAACAGCGCGGCGCCGTCGACCATCGCCCAATAGCGGCGGGTCCCGAAGCGGTCTTCGTGGATCTCGATCCGCTTGCCGTCGATCACGTTGGTGCCGTTGATCTTCTTGGACGTGCCGATCACGGAGCGTCCAGCGCAGTCGTCGTCGTTCTCTTCTTCGATCTGCCGCCACCACTTGATGAACTGCGCGCGTGTGTAGCATCCAGCCGCGAGGCTCTCGGGGGTCGTCTCGGTGTCCTCGCTCTCGGAGACGACGTGCGTGATCCCCTCGCGCACCATCCACGCCTCGACCTCGTCGGCGCAGAGGTCCTGGGGGTAGCGTGTTTGCTGCTGGGGCGCACGCGGGTGGATGCGGTGTCGCTGGCCCTCGGGGTGCCGGCGGGTCGGGGAATCGACGGTCTCGAAGCAGCTGCCCGGATAGCTGTGGTCGTCCATCTCGACGCGGAAGTGCACCTCTCGCGGCGACCGCTTCTCGATCTCGCGCTTGAGCTGGTGTGCCTCGCGGCGGTACTGGACGATGACTGCTTCGCGCTTCGCCATCGCGAGCTTCAGCTCGCGCGGCGTCATTGCCTTGAGCTGCTTCGCCGTGATCATCGCGACGGCCACTCCACGCCGAGGGCCTCGGCGGTGATCTTGACCTTGTCACAGGCGTCGTCGCGGTCCTGCCGCCACCACACGACGCCCTCGATGGGGTGCGCTCGAAAGAACTCGACGAGCCCCGTTTTGGCGCACGGCACGTTGGCGAGCACGAAACGCCCGTGACGGATCAGTCGGTGCTCGTCGAGCCTCTCGGGGTTGCCGTTGATCTTGGGACCGCATGCCTCGTACGTGCCGTCTTCCAGCGTGGGGACGAGCTTGTCCGCCTTGTCGTCCCAGATGGGCAGGATGACCGCGTCGCCTCCAGCGCGGGCCGCGGTGCGGATCCATGTGTCCTCGGGACGCGTCGCTGGGACCCAGCCGGGGTGGTGACCCGTGTTCGGATCGGGATCCTGCGCGGGCTCGAAGCCGACTGGCGCGGCCTTGCCGCGCTTGACGTCGTAGCGCGCGAACAGCTTCCCGCCGCGAACGAGGACCGCGGTGCCGTCCCACTTGCGGGTGGCGACGCCTTCACCCGCGACGACCCAGGCGGCGTCGGGGTGGAAGTTGTCGGTGAGGACCCGAGGGTTGTTCGGATCGCGAGCGAAGAGCGAGGAGATCTTCTTCATGGGCTATCCTGTCGGCATGCCGACGCCGCCCGCGAGAACGATGCGGACGATCTGGTTGTAGCGATCGATGATGTCGGCG
>Ga0214473_10000120_pt1 | contig 111696 bp, 122 predicted proteins | sample RVTome_7_FD_203509 | JGI IMG/M metagenome (GOLD analysis project Ga0214473, IMG submission 203509) | Soil microbial communities from uranium-contaminated site in the Upper Colorado River Basin, Wyoming, United States - RVT98D197 | ecosystem: Environmental > Terrestrial > Soil > Contaminated >... | reverse complement strand
CGCTTTCTCGCCATTGTTTTTGTCGGGGTGGCAGTTTATATATTATTCTTTTCTCCCTTTTTGGAAATAAAAAAAGTTTCATTAGAAGGAATTGTGGAGTTGAAATATGAAGATGTTTATAAAAAAGCAAATGAATCTCTTTCTGAAAAATATCTGTACTTTATTCCCAAGAATAATCTCATCTTGCTTTCGGGAAGCAAAATAGAAAAAAAGCTTTTGGAAAATTTCAAAAAAATAAGCGATGTTAAAGTTCAAAAAAATTTTCCAGACGGGGTAACAATTAAAATCACCGAAAGAAAAGCGCTTCTGATTTGGTGCTCGGGCGACCCCTGCTATATTATCGACAAAAATGGCTATGCCTATACAGAAGCGGATTTTGAATCGGAAGAAGTAAAGCAAAATAACCTGCTTAGCGTCAGGGACAATAGCGCAAAACCCATAAAAATCGGCGAAAAAGTTTTGGACGAGCATTATATTGATTTCGTTATTTCTATCAAAGACAAGCTTGCAAAAGAAACCGGAGTAATGGCAAGCGGAGAATATCAAACCGGATCAAGAATAGCGGAAGAGTTGAAAATTAAAACTGAAGAAGGGTGGGAGATTTATTTTTCTTCTAGCTTGCCGATGGAAAATAGCATCAGGACGCTTAAGACTTTCCTGGACAAAGAAATCAACCAGGACAAAAGAAGCAAATTGGAATACATTGACCTTCGGGCGGAAAACAAAGTATATTATAAATTCAAAGACGAAAAAGAAAATTTGGATAAAGAGCAAGATAGCGTGGAAAATAGTTCGGGTTAAAAAGAGAAGAAAGAAAATTTTTAAAATCATGTTTTATGAAAATTGGAATTGTAGGATTACCAAATGTAGGTAAATCAACACTTTTTAAGGCTTTAACGCGAAACCCGGTAGATATTAGTAATTATCCGTTCTGTACCATTGAGCCGAATGTCGGAATTGTTAAAGTTCCCGACGAACGTTTGGAGAAATTAGCCGAAATGTCCAAGAGCAAAAAAGTGGTTCCGGCTATTGTAGAATTTGTCGATATCGCCGGCTTGGTCAAAGGCGCCAGTGCTGGAGAAGGGCTGGGAAACAAGTTTTTGTCGCATATTCGCGAAGTGGATGCGATTATCCAGGTTGTCAGAGCATTCGAAAACTCTAATATCACGCATGTTTACAATCGCGTTAATCCGATTGAAGACATTGAAATTATAAACGCAGAACTGATGATAGCTGATCTGGAAACAGTCAAAAATAGAATTGAGAAATTAGAAAAGGAAGCGCGGGGAAACAATAAAGAATCTGTTGCCAAACTGGCAGTAGCGGAAAAAATCAAGAAAACTTTGGAAGAGGGAAGATTAGCCAATCAGACCGAATTGGGTTTTAAAAATGAATATACGGGAATTGCCGTAAAAGAGCTTTCACTTTTGACAATGAAACCGTTTTTATTTATTTATAATGTTTCTGACACAAACAATAAATTATCCGAAGAATTGGAAAAAAAGCCATTCGTTAAGCTGGATATTAAAATAGAGGAAGAGCTGAATGAGATGTCAAAAGAAGAGATAATGGAACTGGAGTTAAAAAGCAATATTAATGAATTGATTCTGAAGTCATACGAACTTTTGGGCTTAATCACGTTTTTGACGACCGGAGAAGACGAGAGCCGGGCATGGACGATTAAAAATGGCTCGACGGCGCCAGAAGCCGGAGCGGCAATTCACAATGATTTCAAGGATAGATTCATTAGAGCTGACGTAATCCATTGGGACAAGCTCTTGGAAGCGGGTTCCTGGGGCAAAGCTCGCGAACTCGGCTGGCTTCGGACGGAAGGAAAGGAATATATTATGAAGGATGGAGACGTTATTGAGTTTAAAATATAGTCTTGACACGAAACAAAATATTTTCTAGAATGTATTAGCAGTCTATATGATAGATTGCTAATTATTTTAAAGTATTATTAATGGCTATCCCAGTATCGGTTCCGAACTTATCTTGCATAATACGCTAGTATTGTTCTCGGAATCGCCTACGGCTTTAGCTTTCAGAAACTTAGTAATTAAGTAAAAGAACCGATACGGGACGCTCATAATTGTAGCTTCTCGCTATCGCTCAAAGACAATTATGGCGAAGATTATCGAATATAGCGCGGAAGCGAGAAAGAAGATTAAAGTCGGCTTTGATAAGGTCGCCGATACGGTGAAAACAACACTTGGGCCAAAAGGCCGAAACGTCATTTTAGACAAGGGATTCGGAACCCCAACCATTACTAATGACGGAGTAACTATTGCCAAGGAAATTGAATTGGAAGATAAATTCGAGAATATCGGAGCCTCGCTTATTAAGGAAGTGGCTGACAAGACCAACGAAGCAGCGGGAGACGGAACGACCACCGCGGTGGTTATCGCTCAAGCGCTAGTCAGAGAAGGAATTAAATTTGTGGAAACGGGAATAAATCCGGTTGGAATAAGGCAAGCAATGGAAAAAGCCAAGGATGAAATTATCGAAATTCTTAAAAGAAATTCTAAAAAAATCAGTTCTAGCGAAGAAATTGCTCAAGTTGCCACTATCTCTGCCGAATCTCCTGAAATGGGAAAAATGATTTCCGATGTGATGCAGGAAGTGGGAAATGACGGAGTAATAACGGTTGAAGAATCGCAGACGTTCGGATTGTCCAAGGAAGTGGTAGAAGGAATGAATTTTGATAAAGGATACATTTCTCCTTATATGATTACCGATGTTGAAAATCAGACAGCGGAAATAAAAGAACCATACATTTTAATTACGGATAAAAAAATCTCTTCCATTGCCGAAATTTTGCCGGTTTTGGAAAAAGTGGCTAAAGACGGGAAAAAAGAAATGGTAATTATCGCTGAAGAAGTGGAAGGGGAAGCTTTGGCGACGCTGGTAGTGAATAAACTGCGGGGCGTGCTTAACGTTCTGGCGATTAAAGCGCCGGAATTCGGAGACAACCGAAAGCAAATGCTGGAAGATATCGCGGTTCTTACCGGCGGGCAGATGATCAGCTCCGACAAAGGAATGAAGCTGGAAAATATCGAAATCGATGTTCTCGGAAAAGCGCAAAAAATAATTTCCAATAAAGATGACACCACAATCGTCGGAGGAAAAGGAAAAAAGAAAGATATTGATGCAAGGGTTGAGCAAATCAAGCTTCAAATTGAAAAATCAACCAGCGATTATGATAAAGAAAAACTCAAAAAAAGAATGGCCAAGCTTTCCGGAGGAGTAGCGGTAATTAAAGTGGGCGCCGCCAGCGAGACGGAGCTTAATTACATTAAAGCCAAAATGGAAGACGCGCTATCCGCTACCAAAGCAGCGGTAGAAGAAGGAATTGTGGCCGGCGGAGGAGTAGCTTTAGCTAAAGCAGCTTTGCAATTAAGCCAAAAAATAGAGAAAACAAAACCAGAGACAGTTGAATTTAGTGCCGGATGCGGCGCTTTAATAGGGGCTTTGGCTGATCCATTAAAACAAATAGCGGAAAATGCAGGAACAAAAGAGCCGTCCGTTGTAATTAATGAGATTTTAAAACAAAAAAGCATAAATTACGGATATGATGCTAAGGAAGATAAATATGAACCTGATATGATAAAAGCCGGCATTGTTGATCCACTCAAAGTTACCAGAACAGCGCTGGAAAACGCAGTATCAGTGGCGGCAATGCTTCTCACTACCGAAGCGGCAATAACTGACAAGCCGGAAGAAAAGGGATCCTGCAATCATAGCGGGGGAATGCCGGGAATGGGAGGAATAATGTAAGCGCGCAAATCCTGATAAATATAAATTTTTTGAAAAGCGGGAAATGTGGAAATCATTCCCCGTTTTTTGATTTTGTGGTATAATTTTAGCAAGAACACAACCTTAATTTAGAAAAAAATCATGGGTTTTATAAGGAAATTCAACATAAAACAAGAAGCGGAAGATTTGGGAGTATCTGTTTGGCAGGCGCCTAGTTTTTTGTTTTTTTTAATGGGGCTGTTTATTATTTTGGTAATGGTGGTTATATATTTCATTTCCCAATTTTATGATTCCCCCGAGGTTCTTGTTATAAGCGAAAGCATTGTCGTGGTGGTGATTTTCTCCATCGGAAACTCTATTATCAAAAGCATGGAGCAGATAGCCAGGATCAATAAAATGAAGTCGGAATTTGTTACTATCGCCTCGCATCAGCTCAAAACTCCTCTTTCCCAGATGAATTGGGAATTAGAACTGCTCCTTTCCAAAAATCAGTCCGGGCTCAGCGAAAAACAGTTGGAAATAGCCAATACTATCAGGCAATCCCAGGAAACAATGGCGCGTCTGGTTAACGATCTTTTGGATGTGGCCAGGATTGATCAAGGGAGGCTAGTTTTGAATAAAGAAAAAGTAGATTTGCTTGAAATAATAGATGCGGTTATTAATAATAACAAAATTTTGGCCAAATCCAGCAATGTTGAAATCAGCGTCATAAAACCTAAAAAACTTCCGGAAATAATCGGAGACAAAAAAAGAATTGCAGTGGTTGTCGATAACCTTATTTCAAACGCGGTAAAATACATTGAGGAAAAAGGATTTGTAGAAATTAAGGTTGAAGAAGGGGATGGGAAAATCAATGTCTATGTAAAGGATAATGGCGTTGGAATACCTGACAACCAGCAGAATAGCGTCTTTCAGAAATTTTTCAGAAGCAATAACGCAGTTCGCTATCAAACTGAAGGAACGGGGCTCGGTCTTTATATCAGCAAAAATATAGTTGAGCAATTGGGAGGAAAAATGTGGTTCAAGTCAATTGAAGGAATAGGATCAAGCTTTTGGTTTTATTTGCCAATAAATAATGATGTAAATCGCTAATTAACACTAATTTGACGCAAATTATCACGAATTTATATTCGAAATTATCGGAAAAAGTTCGGGATTGATTTGATATTTACTTCCATGGAGAAAAAGAAAATATTAATTATTGAAGACGACAGCATTCTTCAGAAAGCCCTTCAGGAGTTCTTGATAGCGGAAGGATTTGAAACATTAAGCGCTTTGGACGGAGAAGAAGGAGTAAAAATCGGAAAAGAAAAAAAACCGGACCTGATTCTTTTAGACATTATTTTGCCTAAAATGGATGGATACGAAGTATTAAAAGCAATGAAGTCAGATGAAAGCACTAAAAATATTCCAATAATTCTTTTGACTAATCTGGGAAGCTTGAATGATGTGGAAAAGGCTTTAGGTTTAGGGGCTACCACGTATCTCATAAAAGCGGATTATAAGTTGGAAGAGGTTGCTAAAAAAATAAAGGAAGTTTTGAATATTTAATTCAAGATATAAACATAAAAACAAAATGAGAATTGACAACGATCGTCTAAGGGAATTTATCTTAGACTCCAATCTCGTGGAAAAAAACAAACTTGAGGAGTCTTATCAAGAATCGATTAAGGGAGAGAAACAACTGGGAAATATTCTTTTGGAAAAGAAATTGATTGCTGATGCAGAACTCAGAAAGCTTTACGCTTATATTCTTGGTATTCCCTTCGTCGATTTGGGAAAAAGCTTAATTTCTCCAGGTATTCTTCAGGTTGTTCCCGAGCCGATTGCCAAGAAATATAACATTGTCGCCTTTGAAAAAACGGGAAACGATTTGAAGGTGGCCATGCTAAATCCGGAAGATATTCAGACTATAGATTTTATTAAGAAAAAAACCGGGCTCAGGATTATTCCATGCCTTACTACTCTTGAGGGAATTCAGTCGGTAATAAAGCAATATGAAAAAAGCTTAAAAGCTGAGTTTGGAGATATCATAGAAAAAAACTCCAAAGAGTTAACGGAACAAGACAAAGAAAAAGATAAAAATTTGGAAGAAATCGCCCAGGGGCTTCCGGTAATAAGAATAATAGATACTCTCCTTAAGCATGCCATACTCCAGTCGGCCAGTGATATTCACATTGAACCAGAAGAGAAAGACGTTATAGTGCGTTATCGAATAGACGGAATTCTTCATGATGCGATGACGCTTCCCAGAGAAGTGCTTTCTGGAATCGTGGCAAGAATAAAAGTTTTAACTAATCTGAAACTGGATGAACATCGTTTGCCTCAAGACGGAAGGTTTAAGATTGAAAATGAGAATTATAAATTTTCTTTGCGCGTGAGCATACTGCCGGTCTTTGACGGAGAAAAGATAGTGATGCGTCTTTTGGATGAAACATCCAAGGGGCTTACTTTGGAAAAAATGGGTCTTTATGGAGGTCCTCTCGAATCTGTTCATCGGAATATTAAAAAACCGAATGGAATGGTTTTGGTAACTGGACCGACGGGAAGCGGGAAAACCACTACTCTCTATACTGTAATGGATATCATTAATACTTCAGAAGTCAACATCAGCACGGTTGAAGATCCGGTTGAGTATAGGATGCCAAGAATTAACCAAACTCAAGTTAATTCCAAGATAGGAATGACTTTTGCTTCAGCTTTGAGATCGCTTCTTCGCCAGGATCCCGACATAATAATGGTCGGAGAAATTCGAGATAAAGAAACTTTGGAAATTGCTATTCAAGCAGCTATGACCGGACACCTGGTGCTTTCCACTCTGCACACCAATAGCGCAGCCGGGGCTCTTCCCAGAATGATCGATATGGGAGCAGAGCCATTCCTGATCGCCTCGACAGTCAATGTTATTATCGCTCAAAGATTAGTGAGAAAACTTTGTCCTGAATGCAGAGCCTCGTATACTTTAACTGACAAAGAAATAAAAACTTTGAGAAACAGCATTGATCTTGATAGCGTCCTTAAATATTTAAGAGAAAATGAGGAATTTGGTAAAACTATTAAATTGGGCGATGACTGGTCAAATATAAAATTTTACAAGTCCAAAGGATGCGAACAATGCAATAATGAAGGATATCACGGAAGAATCGGAATTTTTGAGGTTTTGGATATCGATATCGACATTGAGAAATTAATCGTAGCGTCATCTTCAACTGAAACTATAGAAAAAAAGGCGAAAGAAAAAGGAATGGCCACGATGATAGAAGACGGATTTTTAAAAGCTGTACAGGGGATAACTTCGATTGAAGAAGTGTTGAGAGTAACGAAAGAGTGACGAATTATGAGGTATGAGTTATAAATTTAAAATCGTTATTCATAATTCATAATTCTCAATTCATAATTCATATTTTATGCCTAGATACATCTATACAGCCAAAAGTTTCGATGGGAAACTCAAGGGAGGAGAGATAGAGGCAAAAGATGAAAAATCGCTGGCGCAGTCTCTTCGCAGCGAGGGATTTTTGATTACCTCGATAAAAGTTATTGAGGAAAAAGGAAAAAAGAACGCAATCGGATTTTTTAGCCGTTTCAGCAGGGTTCCCTTAAAGGATAAAATGGTTTTTGCCAGGAATTTGAGCGTAATGGTTTCTTCCGGACTCCCGATATCTAAGGGAATACAAAACTTATCCATTCAGACAGGCAATAAGAACTTTAGAAAAATGCTGCTTGAAATCAATGAAGAATTGCAGAAAGGAAAAAATCTTAGCGAGTGTCTTAAAAGTTATCCGAATACTTTCAGCAATTTATTTGTAAATATGGTCCGAGTCGGGGAAGCGGGAGGAACGCTTGAGGATTCTTTGAATATTGTGGCAATGCAGCTTGAGAAAGAGCATGACCTTATCGGAAAAGTAAGAGGAGCAATGATGTATCCTGCCGTTATCGTGGTAGCAATGTTCGGCATAGGAATATTGATGCTTACCTTTATCCTTCCCAAGCTAACAGGAGTTTTTAAAGACATGAATGTCCAGCTTCCCGCCACTACAATGGCTATGATCGCAACCAGCGATTTTTTGAGAAATCATTATATTATAGTTATTATTTCATTCATTGCTCTCGCTATTTTTTTCAGGGTTTTTTGGAAATCGAAAAAGGGCAAGAAATTTTTTGGTTTTTTAGCTATAAAAATACCGATAATCAGCAATATTATCATAAAAGTAAATTGCGCCAGATTTGCCAGAATTTATAGTTCGCTTTTGAAAAGCGGAGTTTCAGTCATAGAAGCCCTGAAAATAACTTCTGAAACGCTGGGAAATTACTTTTATAAAAAAGCCATTAATGATGGAGTTGAGAAAGTTCAAAAAGGAATTAATCTTAGCGATATAACTGAATCATATCCGAAAATTTTTCCACCCCTAGTCTCCCAAATGTTTGAAGTCGGAGAGGAAACCGGAAAAATGGAATCGGTTCTCACGAAACTGGCTGAATTCTATGAAGAAGAAGTAAATCAAATTACCAAAAATATGTCTTCAATTATCGAGCCGGTTTTGATGATACTGATTGGATCGGCAGTAGGCGTTTTCGCAGTATCGATGCTCCAGCCGATGTATAGCTTAATGGACAGCATAAAATAAAATGAAAACTCAAAAATAAAAATGAAAAAATCAAGGTTTTTTTGTCGGTTTCCAATCAATTTTTATAAAAATAAATCCGGTTTCACGCTGATTGAAATGCTGGTTTTTTTGTTTATTTTTGCGCTTATTACCGTGACCTTTTATCAGATTTGGTCGGTAGGCACGCGCTATATTTTATTTGCCAAGAACCAGCTTATGGCCGTTGCGCTGGCCAATGAGAAAATGGAAGTTGTCCGAAACCTGTCATTTGATGATATCGCGCTTACCACTGGCGATCCGCCGGGAAATTTGCAGCAGAATGAAGATGTCGTGAGAAGCGGGCGAAATTTTCATGTCCTCACTCAGATCAAAAATGAAGACGATCCATTTGATGGAACGGTTGGCGGTAATCCTGACGATTCACTGGCTCCTATTGATTATAAATGCTTGAAAATTACAATATCTTGGGAGGGAGAACAGCACAGTCTTTTCTTATCGTCGCGGTTTGTGCCGGCCGGCATTGAACAGCCGTCGCCGGATCGCGGAGTATTGGTAGTAAATGTTACCAGCGATAAAAAAGAGGGCGCTATTGTTCCGCAAAGCACTGTGCGAATCCAAAATAGCGATACAGGCTTTGATGAAACTCATAGCACGGATAATTTAGGCAGGCTTATGCTGGTCGGCCTTAAAGAGTCAGACGAAAAAAAATATCAGATAACAGTCACGAAAAACGATTATGAAACTGTCGCAACTATGCCTCCTTATCCGGACACGCCTTATAACCCGGTGCACGAAAACTCCCGAATTATAGCCCAGGCGCTAAACACGAGTGATATTTATCAAAATGAATTGGCGAATTTTTCCGTAAAGACGGCGGATTATTTAGGCGATGCCGTTTCCAATATAAGTTACTATCTTAATGGCGGCAAAAAAATAGGAACTGACACGGCAGATCCGAGTATTTTTATCTACAATATGGACTCGCATGACCAGACTGGAGCTAACGGCGAAAAAGACTACGGCGTTATAAGTCCTGGTCAGTATAATTTTACTTTGGATGAGTCTGACAGAGAAATTATCGGTATTGATCCTAGTCCTCTTTATCTTTCATCCGGCGGCAGCGCAACTCTGACAGTAAAAACGAGCCCGACTAACGTAACTTCCCTTCTTATAACAGTAGAAAAAAACGGTGATAATACTGCTGTTTCCGGAGCCCATGTGCATCTAACTAATGGATCCGGATATAATACAGAGTTAATTACCGGCGATGATGGAATGGCTTTTTTCCCGAACGTCGCTGATCCGCCGTTTATTTCAGGTCCCTATGATCTTTCTGTGACTGCTTCCGGTTTTCAGGATTATTCCAGTCCTGATCCTATCGAAGTTACCGCAGATTCGCTCAAAAAAGAACCAGTTTTGCTAGAAGTTGTTCCATAAATATTTAGAATGTATGCAGAAAAAATATAAAGGAATTACTTTGCTGGAGACGCTTATTGCCATTGCCATCTTTATTATCGGCATGGTGGGTTTTACCATGTTGCTTACCCGTTCCTGGCGACAAAATTCTTATACGCTGGAGATGGGTCAAACAGCTATGATAGCTTCTCAGGGCGTAAATGAATTGGTACGCTATCTGCGGGAAATTCGCCAGGGAGATAACGGATCGTATCCGGTTGTTTCCGCTGATGATAATTCCATTACGGCTTTTTCTGACTATGATCGGGATGGCAAAACCGAACGAATTCACTTTTATAAGAATGGATCCAATCTTATCATGGGTGTTCGTGAGCCTAATGCTGGATTTCCCGTCACGTATTCCTCCGGCGACGCCGAAACCCATGTATTTATTTCTCATATCGTAAATGACGCCTCGACCCCTATCTTTGCTTACTACGATGCCAATTATCCGGAAGACAGCGTGCATAATCCGATTCTAACGCCAGCGACCGTGCCTAATATCCGTCTGGTAAGAATTACGCTCCATATAAATATTGATCCGAATCGTCCGCCGGATAATGTACAGATTCAGTCGTTTGCTGAAATAAGAAACTTAAACGATCATGATCGCTTCGGAATATAATTTTTATGAATCTGATAAAAATAAATGGATAAGTCAAGCGAGAAAATATTAATAAAATTGCGCGGAACAGCCTTGGTATATGCGTTGGTTATTATGACAGTGGTTTCAATTCTTCTTGTCTCCATACTGGGCTATATCACCTCGCAAATAAAATTCAGTACTAACCGGGTAGAAAGGGAAAAAGCTTTCCAGATTGCCGAAGCCGGCATTTATTATTATCGCTGGTATCTGGCCCATGCCACTGATGGCATGGATGCGGGACAGCTGAAAGCTTTTTGGCAAAATGGAAACGCTCTTGGAACTCCGCATCCGCCAGGCCCCGGAGCTTATGAAGCCGAGTATAAAGATCCGGAAACCGGAGTGGGGATAGGGAAATATAGAATCGAAGTGGATACGCCTGATCCGTATTCAACAATCGCAACGGTAGTGTCAACGGGCTGGACATATCAAATGCCAGGCGTGACGAGAGAAATTAAAGCCAGATTCAGGCGTCCAAGCTGGAGCGAATATGCCGCGCTCGCCAATGATTTCATGCGTTTTGGACAGGGAACGGTAGTTTATGGAAAGATTCATTCCAATAGCGGCATTCGATTCGATGGTTTAGCGCACAATGTTGTCTCGAGCCATTCGCCAACTTATAATGATCCTGACCACGATGGAGCGGAAGAATTCGGGGTGCATACCCATGTTAATCCGCCTCCGGGGTCGGGTGTCAATGATTCATTTAGGGCAAACGAGGCTCCTCCTAGCACTGTAGCGAACCGGTCGGATGTTTTTGCCGGTGGTCGCCAGTTTCCGGTTCCGGAAGTAAGTTTCGCCGGAGTAATTACTGATCTGGGAAGCATGAAAACTCAGGCGCAATCACCCAACGGCACCAATATTAATAATTGCAATGATATTGGCTGCTATTTTGATAACAGCGGATACGGACGGCACATCATTTTAAGCTCTGGCGGCACTATGAGTGTGAAGACAGTAACGAATTACGAAAAAGATAACTATGATATCAAGGGGCGAGTAACGGATCAGGGCTTCAACACTATTTCCACTGAAAGCAGCACCACTAATTATACAATACCTCAAAATGGAATAATTTTTGTGGAGAGCAATGTTTGGCTTGAAGGAACAGTTGATGGCAAAAGAATAACTGTGGTCGCAGCTAACATGGGCAGCGGGCTTCCGGCCAATATTTTTCTGGGCATCAATAATCTGTTGTATGCCAGCTTTAACGGACAAAGTATTATCGGAGTAGTGGCGCAAAATAATGTGGAAATTTTGAAACAAAGCCAGAATTATCTTACCATTGACGGAGCACTTTTGGCCCAAAGCGGAAGAGTAGGAAGAGAATATTATACTTGCAAAACTTGGGAATACAGAACTTGCACTAAGTGGGTGCCTAATTGCACTCTTGTCCCGCGTACCTTATGCAATCCTAATAACTGCCAAACATGGAAAGATTGGGCCTTAATTACACCGGATGATTTAACCGATGATGTGAAACATTGCAAAACTTATAATTCCAATGACGTCAGAAACACCATTACAGTAAACGGTTCGATTGCTACTAATGTCCGCTACGGATTCGCTTATACCGATGAAACCGGATATACTAATAGAAATTTAAATTTTGACAACAATCTTTTATATTATCCTCCGCCCTACTTTCCCACTGGAACGGAATACTCGATAGATTTATGGGAAGAGCTGTAAATTAGCTTATAGCTTATAGAATTTATTTTTTAAATTTATTATTTAGTGATAAAATGATGGTATGAGTGTTTGGGATAAAAAAGTTTTTAGTTTTTCTCGCAATGCTTTCGGGCTGGATCTTAGCGATCTGTCTGTTAAAGTTGTTCAAATGAAAGACAAAGGCAAAAAAAAAGAAGTTGTCAGTTTTGGATCAGCGGATATTCCTCAGGGAAGCATTGTTGATGGAGAAATTGAAGTTCAAGAAAATATCGTGAGAGCTATCAAAAAAGCGTTAGCGACAGCCGGACCGAAAAAAATAAAAACCAAAAAAGTTATCTGCTCTTTACCTGAAACGAAAGCCTTTCTTCGGATTATCAGCCTTCCGGAAATGAAAAACGATGAAGTTCAGGAAGCTATAAAATGGGAAATAGAAGCCAATATACCAATGTCAGTTGATCAAGTTTATTATGACTGGCAGATTCTTGACAAAAATCTGACTAAGGAAAAAGGGAAAATGGATATTTTAGTAGTAGCTTTTTCCAAAAAAGTAATAAATCAGTTTTTTGAAACATTAGAACTTTCCGGTCTTGAAGTGGTTGGAATGGAAATAGAATCCATTGCTCAGGCTAGAAGTTTGCTTCAGGAAAATGACAGCAGGACTTCTTTAGTTGTTGATTTGGGTGACAGAAGAACCAGCCTCCTTATAATTATTGCCAATATTCCTTGTTTTACTTCCAGTGTTCCGATATCCGGAAGCGGGATGACTGATGCAATTGCCAAAATGCTCGGGGTTAGTTTCGACGAAGCTGAAAAAACAAAATTGGCTTATGGGATAGGTTCAGTTTCTCAGCAGGATTTAATTTTTAAGTCAGTTAAGCCAATTCTGGACGGATTGGCAAACGAAATAGAAAAAACTGTTGATTTTTATCTGAGCAACTTGAATTATTCAACCTCAGTTGACAGGATAATTATTTGCGGAGGAGGTTCGAATATGCGAGGGCTCCCTCCTTATTTGTCGAAAAGGCTTAACAGAGAAATAGAACTGGGAAACCCATGGATAAATTTTGTTACTTTAGGCAGAATTCCCATAATAGACAAGAGCAAATCAGTGCAATATTCAACCGCAATAGGATTAGCGCTAAAGGGATTGTATTTATGAAAATATATCTGAATCTTCTTCCGGAAGAAAAAAAGGAAGAAATAAAAAGAAGAAAAACATTTTTGAAAGTTCTCCATAGCGAGGTTATTTTTTCCATGCCAATTGTTGCATTTTTTGTAATTTTGGCAACAATCAGCTTTTTCCTGAAAGAGAAAAGCCAGGGAATGGAAATGATTTATGGTTTGGATAACTCCCAAAAGGAATATAGAGAGCTTAAAAATTACGAAAATAGCTTCGGAGAAATAAATATAAAAATAAATGATATTTTAAAACTACAGAAGGGGCATAATAATTGGGCAGGTATTTTCTATAAACTGAATAATGCCATTCCTGAAAATGTTTACTTAAGCGATTTGGCAACAGTCGATTATAAAATATCCATAGCGGGAAAAGCAAAAACCAGAGAAGATTTTTTGAAATTTCAAGAAAAAATAAAGTCCGAAGAATGTTTTTCTGACGTCGGAGTCCCGCTTTCTAATCTGGTTTCAAAAGAAAACGTTGGATTTCAGATTGATTTCAAGGTCAAGAAGGATTGTTTAAAAAGCTCATCATAATAATAAACAAATGAAAGATTTTTGGAAAAAACACAAGACCTGTCTGAGTATCTCGATTTATTTAGTCGCTGTCGGACTAATCGGTTTCTTTGTTGCTCGTCCCATGGTTTCGGTGATAAGAGAGAAAAGCGATCAAATACAGCAAAAGATAGCCCTTCAGGAAGGCAAGGAAAAGAAGTTAAAGGAACTTCCTTCCATACGCAGCCAGTTTGAAAAAGTGAAAAATCAAGAAGAAAAAATAAACATATCCTTAAATGAAGAAAATGTTGTCAGTCTCGTTGAAAAGTTGGAAAAAATTTCAGAGGAAACAGGAAATAAAATAAAAATGGAATTGCCAGAAAGTGGGCAAGACAGCGGAAAAAACAGCAAGGAGGAAAAAGACAGCCTGGCAGAAAGTCTTCCTAGCGATAAATATGTGAAAATGAAGATAAGTTTATATGGCAGCTACAGCGGCTTCCTTAATTTTTTGAATAAGGTAGAAAATATGGAATTTTATTCCGATGTCATTTCCATTGCAGTCAGAAGAGCATCAGAAAGCGGACCTGGACTTTCGAATAACCCTTTTACCGGAATGAAAAACCTAAGCAACGGAGAAAATAGTTTAGAAAATAAGGATAAAATAAATTCTCAATTAATAGTAGTTTTTTATTTAGAAAACAAATGAATAAATTAAATTTTTTAAAATTTAAAAAAGATTTTTTTGCCCCAGAAAATATTTCAAAATACTGTTCTGAATTTTGGGACAAATATTTTAAAATATTTTTTCTATTATTTTCCTTTTCAGTTTTACTCCTCGGAGTCTGCTTTTGGTTTCAAATAATGTATCAATCCGATTGGAGTTCCGATCAAAAGAAGCAGTATCAAAATTCCCAAAGCAAAGAAGTCGAACTGAAAGAACAACAGTTCGGGAAAGTGGTGAAAGAATTTGAAAGAAAAAAAGAAATATATAATATATCTATTCAGCCAATCAAGGATATTTTTGCTTCCTATGAGGGAAATCAAGCAGGAGAAGAAAATTCCCAAAGCGGAAGTCCTTCGTCGAATAACAACGCCCCGGTTAGTAATCTTTAAAGCGATAACCCTGAGTCTTTTTCTCGATAAGCATAAGTGAATCTTAAATAACAAAAGCCCCGGATTTTATTCCGAGGTTTTTATTTGGTGCGCTCTGAGGGATTCGAACCCCCGACCCTCACGTCCGAAGCGTGATGCTCTGATCCGCTGAGCTAAGAGCGCATGGTGGGTGGGTAAAGGGAATCGGACCCTTATACCTGGTACCACAAACCAGTGTTCTACCATTGAACTATACCCACCATTATTTTTTTGTTTTTCGTGCGCTCAGAGGGATTCGAACCCACGACCGTTTGCTTAAGAGGCAACTGCTCTACCAGCTGAGCTATGAGCGCATTTTTATTTCAGAGAAACTTTGGTGAGGGACATGCCCACGAACCGTCCCCGCTAAGGCGGGGATGCTCTATTAGCTGTCTGTCCGCCTTGGGCGGAAGCTAACAGCGCTACACGATTATAAACTTTATTGGTACGCCCAGGGGGAATCGAACCCTCATATCCAGCTTAGAAGGCTGGTGTTCTATCCGTTGAACTATGGGCGCATTAAACAAATAACAAAACGAATACTAACAAAATAATAGCACTAAGTCAATGAAATCAAGAGCTAAATCCCATTAGTTTGCTTGTATTTTTTCCATTCTTTGTCAGACCATCCTTTAGGTTTGGTGGTAAGCTTTTGTTCACCGGGATGAGGATATTTGCTGGGCGAATCATAGTTGCTGTTAAAAACGTCATTAATGATAATATTGCCGTCTTTATCAGTTACCTTTTGGGTGAAGGTCGTTTTCATTGAACCATCCGGGTTCCTCTCTAATACTTTTGGTCCGATTATTTCAATCTTTCTTCCATCGCTCGTTCCGAAGAACTGGAAGATAAGCTGGGTTCCTTCTATTTTAGTCTGAATAAGGATGTTGCTCGGGGTATTATTGATAAATTTAAGATCAGGCCTGGGAATATAAACAGTAGCGTCCATTCCCTGGGGATTATAATAAGCCACAGGGTAAGCATGATTTCTCCGGGCAGTTATTTTAAGTCCGCTGTTGATGGCAGCTCTAAAGGTGGTGGTGGAAACCTGGCAGATCCCTCCTCCGAATTCCGGTTCCGTTTTGTCTTTTTTAATTACTAATTCCGGAGCGTATCCATGCTCGCCATCAACCGGTCCCAATGCATTAACAAAAGAAAATTCCTCGCCTGGCTTGATTAAAACGCCATTGAATCTTTCAATAGCCACACCGATGTTAAATGTTCTGTTTTTTGGCGAACCTCTAAAATTCGATCTCCCTTCTCCGATGAGAGTATTGATTCCCAAATCATTGACATCAGATGATTTTATTTCCGGCTCAGAAATATCATAAGGCAAATCGATTTCCTTTGTCGCTTGAAAAGGCTCCTCGGCAGTTAAAGCTTCGGAAACAATGCTGATGCTCTTAGGAATATCAATAGTTATACCTTCCTGGTCAGGCGTGAAAGAGATTGTTCCGTCTTCTTCCATTTTGAATTTTGCGTTAACTGGATCCTTATTCAGATTATCGGCAGTGTTGTTCAAGAAACTCTCGATGTTTTCTTTGCTTATTGAAAATCCGGTTTCTTTTTTGATAAAGAACATCTGGTTTATACTTAAGAGCATTTTGCACATAACAGAATCTATGGGGCAATAGTTTGTATTTTCTATTTCCGATCTGTTTTCCGAATTTATTTTCAGAGCCGGCTCAATGGAAAATAATTCTCTGAGCTCACTTGCCGGTATCGTTTGCTTTTGGTCTCCGGCAGTCAAAACGAGCTCTTTAAAATTTAAAAAATTTGATTCAGAGGAAGTGTTATTTTTTGGAACAGCCTTAACAGGTAGGACAGCAGCTCCAAATAACAGCAAAACAAAAATATAGAAAAGATTGATTTTTTTCTTCATGCTGATATAAGAATAACCTAATTTTAGCTTAAAGAAAAGAGCCAGGTTCCAATGACCCAGCTCTTCAAAGGTTTTTATTTTTTGCTAAAATCCTCGAACCTGAATCCTCTTTGTCTTATTGACGTCAGCTTTGGGAAGGCGGATGGTCAAAATTCCATTTTTGAGAGACGCTTCTACTTTTTCAGCAAGAATATCTACCGGAAGAACAACTGATCTTGAGAATGATCCCCAATAACATTCTTGATAGTAGTAATTTTCCGATCCGACCATTTCTTCATTTTTTCTTTCCCCCCTAATGGTGACCATATCATTATTGATGGCAACATCCAAATCTTCGGGCTTCACTCCGGCGATGGTTGATTTTATAACAATATCATTTTCTGTTTGATAGACATCGATGGTAAGCTGTCCCTCAATGTCATTTCCGCTGGTCCAGGAGTTGGATGCTGTTTCCGGCCTGGTCATCATATTGGGACGCTCGTTCATCATTATTTCGGTTTCTTCTTCGGCGTAAGCAGGCATCGCATTACCGTCATCATCAATTTTTTTAGCTCCGGTTAGAATCTCCAGAAAAGATTTTTTTACCTTGGTCATATCCTTGTTCTATTATTACTTGTTTAACTTATTCAGTATAAAATAAGAATCCTTAAAAAGCAAGAAGCATTATAATTCTTGCTTTGTTATAAGCATTTTTGACTTGATTAGCATAGAAATATCCAAAATGATAAGAAATCCCAGCAAACCGGCGATAAACTGTTTTTGATACGGATTTTCTAATATCCCTAAGACATTATACGCCGAATGAACGGCCAGAGACGCGAAAAAACCGAAAAATGAGGCGGGAAAAATATTTTTTGACATAGAATATCCGATTATTACAGCGGTTGAAATATGCAGAACTATTATTCCCAAGGCGGCCAGCGGATCAAAATCAATCCCGTTCCGGTAATTCCAATAAAAAGAAAGTAATTCCAAAATTGAAAAACCGGCTCCCAGGAATAAAGAATTCATCACCATATTTTTCTTTTCGGATATTTTGGAAACTACTTTAACAATTAAAATATATTTGAAAAGTTCTTCAATAAAAATAGCCAGAAAAAATAAATAATTAGAAGAAGATATTTCTCTGGAAATTATTTCGGAAGTCGAGGAAATCGGAGTGAAAAAAGATAGAACGGCAACTTCCAAAATCAAAGCGCCAATCGCCCCAAAAATTCCCAGAAAAAATGACTGAAGAAACTTCATTTATGTGTTATTCGATGACTATTTTTGGTTCTTTTGATTTTTTGATTTCTATGTTTTCCGCGTGGGAAAGATTCTGAATATCTTCTTTGAGTTTCTCTACGAAATCGCTATCTGATTTAATAATCAGCTTCCTGAAAGATTGGCTAAGTTTCAGCCCTTTTTCTGCTTTGAGTCTGCGTATTTCAGCGATGATTTCCAGTAATTTTTTGCCGTTTTCCGAGAACTTTTTATCTTTTAAAGCGATGCCGGCTTGCGGCCATTTTTCGAGGTGAATTGATAGTTCAGACTTAAAAAATTGCTGATAAATTTCTTCGGAAAGATGAGGAAAAATAGGAGCGAAAAGCTTTATTAAATTAGCAATAATCTGATAAAGGGAAAACTGAGCGGAGGATCTCTTTTTTTTATCTTTTCCGTAAAGCCTTCCTTTTACCAGCTCGATATAATTATCGGCAAACTTTATCCAAAAAAAGTGCTCCAGCAAATTTCTGGCTTTAAAAAATTCATAGTTTTCAAATTGATTAGCGACGTTTTTAATCAGATCGTTGAATTCCGCCAGAATCCATTTATCCGCTTCCTCCAGATCTTTTTCGGACAGTTTTGTATTTCGGTCATAGTCTTCCAGATTCATCATCACAAATCTGGTCGCGTTCCATAATTTTGTCAGCAGTTTCTGTCCGGCGCGCATATCCTCCTCGTTAAAGCGCAGATTCATTCCCAGCGTGGCTCCGCAGGACCAAAAACGCAGAGCATCAGCGCCGTATTTTTCCAGCATGCTTTCCGCGGTGACGAAATTGTTGAGCGACTTGCTCATCTTTTCTCCGTTTTTGGCCAGTCCCCAGCCGGAAATCATTACGTCTTTCCAGGGAATCGAGTCGGTATTGAAGTGAGATTTGAGTAAAGTATAAAAAAGCCAGGTGCGGATTATCTCAAAACCCTGAACGCGGACACTCATCGGATAAACATTTTTTTCATCTTTTTCCTTCCAATGATTATTGATGAGCGGGGTAACGGAGGAAGTCATCCAGGTGTCCATGATCTGCATCTCGCCTTTGATATTCTGGCTTTGGCATTTGGGACAAACCGGATTTTTCGGGAGATTTTCCCTAGGGTCAATCGGAAGTTCCGAATCTTCCGGCAAAATTATTGCTCCGCAATCCTGGCAATGCCACAAAGGCATAGGAACTCCGAAAAACCTATCCCGGGAAATGCACCAATCCCATTTAAGGCCGTCAATCCAGTTGTCCAGATGGATTTTCATAAACTTCGGATACCAGTTCAATTCCGCACCCCGTTTTTTAAGCTCGTCTTTAATATCCAAAATTTTAACGAACCATTGCTTAGTATCAATATATTCAATATCTGTCTTGCATCGTTCGTGGACATAGACAGCATGCTTCAGGGGCTCCAGTTTTTCCAACGCTCCAGCTTCTTTTAAGTCTTCAATAATATTTTTTCTGACTTCCGCCGTTTTCTGTCCGGCATATTTTCCTCCGTTTTCAGAGAATTTTCCATTAGACAAAATCAAATCAGTCGGCTTGGCTTCAGGATGCCGGGAAAGCCATTCAATGCATTCGCTTCCTCCATAGCTGCAGTAATAGACGACTCCGCTTCCAAAACTCATGTCCGTTGCCTCATCGGTGCTGAGCGGTATTTCTTTTCCGGCGAGGGGCATAATTATTTTTTTGCCGATAAGATGCTTATATCTTTTGTCATCCGGATGGACGGATATTCCCATGCAGGCCGGAAGCAATTCGGGGCGGCTGGTGGCAAAAATAATTTCTTCTCCGGTTTCCGCTTTGGCCTTAATATAAACAAGCTGGCTGTCTTTCTCTTCAGCTTCAAGATCGGCTTGAGCTAAAGCTGTCTGGCAAGCTGTGCACCAAAGCATCGGCCTCTTCGCCTGATAAATTCTTTCCTTTCTATACAAATCCAAAAAAGATCTCTGGGATATTTTCTGCGCCAGCGGGCTGATGGTGGAATAGAGAAGCGACCAATCGACGCTTAATCCTAATTTTCTCCAGAGCTCTTCGTATTTTTTTCCGCCTTCCTCGGTTTCTTTAAGACAGAGTTTAACAAATTCCTGGCGGGTGATTTTCGATTTATCCACTTTGTATTTCTTTTCCACGAATCTTTCCGTCGGAAGCCCGTTATCGTCAAATCCCATCGGATAGAAAATACTTTCTCCTTTCATCCGATGATAGCGGACAATAATTTCCGCCTGGGCATAGCTCATGGCGTGTCCGGTATGGAGCGAATCAGCGCTGATATAAGGAGGAGGAGTATCAATAGAAAAGACGGGCTTTTTTGAATTCTCGTCGAATTTGTAAATCCCTTCTTTTTCCCAGAAATCCTGCCATTTTTTTTCAGACTCCTTGGGGTTGTAATTTTTTGGAAGTTCCTTGCTCATGTGATTAATATTATCAGTTATTAAAGTATTTTTCAAGGATTTGAAAGCGGAAACAGGCGCTTTTGCGAGGGCTATTGACAAGATTTCAAAAACCCCCAAAAACACTGGCGTTTATTTCAGTGGTATGCTATAATGCCTATTACTAGGGGAGTTAATTAATTTAATATAAAAAACTATGGCGAAGATGACCAAGTCACAGCTATTCGCAGCACTGGCCGAAAAGACCGGTCTTGCCAAGAAAGACGTGACAACGCTGATGGAAGAACTCGTAAACATGGCCTACTCTGAAGTCAAAACGAGTGGACTGTTTATTCTTCCGGGATTCGGAAAAATGGTTAAAGCAAACAGAAAGGCAAGAGCTGGAATTAACCCGGCTACTGGAGCAAAAATCCAGATTCCTGCCAAGACCGTTGTAAAATTCCGATTGGCTAAAGCTGCCAAGGAAGCTGTATTATAGTAGCTTTGAAAAACTAGTTCTTTATACTGGTCCCGACTTGTGTCGGGATCAGTTTTTTGCCCGAGTGGTTGACTTTTTGTTTTTTTGTGCTAGACTAATCAGTTCTCAGTTGTTGTCAAATATAAAAACAGGGGGTGTAAGGATGAGAGACTTACATGAGATAAGAGAAGGAGAAACGATGGCGAAAGGTTCCATAACGGGCGGAACCGTAAAACGTTTTATTGTCAGGGGTAATAATGTTTTTTATCCCTGGCAAATGATTGAGAACAAAGCTCGCGGTGGTTGCCCGATGTGCGCTCCGTGGTTCGATGCTTCTCCGAGAGGAACAAGAAAACACGGTTTTTTACGGGATCTGAAAGCGAGCAGATTCGATGTTCGGGGAAATGTAGTAACATTCACATTTCGCCAGCCCGAAAATAAGGGCTATCCATGGAGCATGGGATATTACACAGTAGCATCCGTCCGCAAGGGCGAACTGAAAATGTCGCTCACAATTGAAAGTCTGGATGGCAGAGCCCCGGTTCTTCCCGGATTCCATCCATACTTCGCCTGCCATGATGCAAGTAAGGTAGAAGTTGTGGCTGGAGAGAAATTCCAGGGATTCAGTAGCGAGTCGAAAATGATTCCTCTCGCGAGCAGAGAAATAGGAATCCATATACCCGGTAGAAGAGATATCACAATGGAGTTAGGAGGAGACTTCTTTGATCACGGAATACCCCAGATGGTTTTTTGGAGCGACGCGCCGGAAAAATTTTTCTGCGTCGAGCCAATACTTCAGGATGAGAAGCTTTTCGATACGCCAGACGGGTGTTTTCTCGAAAAGGGCCAGAAGCTTTTTATCGAAATGTCGATTAATGTCCTTTAAGACAAAGGTCCTCCGAAATGAAAAGGGTGGCACAGAAATGTGGCGCCCTATTTTTTTGTTTGATTTTCGGGTAATTCAGGGGTAAAATTGAAATATAGGCAGATCGTTAAGGAATTAAAGGATAACAGCCAAAATGTTCGGAATAGGAAAAAAAGAACTGAAAATTTTAAAAAAACTGAATACTCCTAAAAAAATTCAGGACTTTCTTAACAAAAAGAGGATGAATTTTGAGGATAACGGAAATACCAATCTGTCTCCAACGTCAGTTTTGAGAGGAAAGATCTGCCATTGCCTGGAGGGAGCGGTATTGGCGGCGCTAGCTCTGCGGGTGCACGGCTATCCGCCGCTTCTCGTTGATCTGAAGGCGAATGATTATGATTTTGACCATGTGGTTGCCGTTTTTAAGCAATACGGGAAATGGGGCGCCATATCCAAGACCAACCACGGCGTCCTTCGCTATCGGGAGCCGGTTTACAATTCCATCCGGGAACTGGCGATGAGTTTTTTCCATGAGTATTACGACAGGGAAGGCAAAAAAAATCTCCGAAGCTATTCGCGCCCCCTTAATCTTAAAATATTTGATAAAAGGGGATGGATGACAACCGAAGAAGAAGTTGATTATATTCCGGAATATCTGGATGATGTAAAACACTATCCGATTATGAACCGGAAGCAAATCAGCAATCTGCGCAAAGCTGACAAAGTGGAATTGGAAACGGACAAATTCCTCGAATGGAAACCGAGAAAGAGAGGAAAGAGCCGGTATTAGAGGATGTTAAGTTATCCACAGTGGAAGTATTGCAGTAGTGATATGAAAGTGATATAATATCACTGTAAATAATAAAGTCTATAAAAATGACTGGGAACAAAAAAATATTATCTTCGATAAAAAATAAGCCTTATTTCCAAAAGGATAATTTTGTGTTGTATAACTCAGACTGTCTGAAAATATTAGAACAACTTCCAGAAAATTCTATCGATATGATTTTTGCCGATCCTCCCTATTTTCTTTCCAATGGGGGATTTACTTGTAATGCTGGGAAAATGGTGAGTGTTAACAAGGGAAAATGGGATGCTACCAACGGACTGAAAAAAGATTTTCAGTTTCATCTCGATTGGACGAAAGCATGTCATCGAGTTCTAAAACCTGGCGGAACTATTTGGATTAGCGGGACTTATCATTCCATATATCAATGCGGTTTTGCTTTGCAAGTGAATAAATTCCATATTTTAAATGATATTGCCTGGTTTAAGCCTAATGCTTCGCCTAATTTAAGTTGTCGATTTTTTACGGCCAGTCACGAAACTATTATTTGGGCCAGAAAAGATAAAAAGGGTAAGCACAAATTTAATTATGATTTAATGAAAAATGGTAATTGGCCTAACGATTTTATTAAAAAACCAAATTTGCAAATGAGGAGCGTTTGGTCAATTTATCCTCCAAAAAATGGAGAAAAGAAATTCGGAAAACATCCTACCCAAAAGCCGATCGATTTACTTGTCAGAATTATTTTAGCTAGCACTAATAAAGGGGATGTTATTGTCGATCCGTTTGCAGGCTCTTCAACCACCGGATTAGCTGCAATGCTAGATGATAGGAAATTCATCGGCATTGATACAGAAAAAAAATATCTTGAATTATCCAAAAAGAGATTTAATGATTTAAATAAAAAATAAATTATGAAAATAGTAACAAGAACAATGGCTATCAAAAATCTAAAAGGATATATAGGACAAGATCTGAGGAAGTTAGCATTAAAATATAAAATAACTACATACGAAACAGGCAAACAAAATAAAGGCTGGAAAGGTTTAGTGCTAGAAAGATTGGCAGGATTAGAAACAAATGTTTCGAAAGCGCCAAACGGTCTTTCTTATGAATTAAAATCGGTCAGCTTTCATGAAGTTAAGGGTAGGTTAATCCCCAAAGAAACAATGGCAATTACTATGGTAAATCCTGAAGAGCTAAAAATGCATTCATTTTTCGAAAGTCATTGCTGGTCAAAGCTAAAATCAATAGTTTTTTGTGCGGTAATGTGGCATGGCAAAAATTCTGAGAGCGGAGAATTAATAAAAGTTGCCAACCTAGATTTTGCTGAGGATGATGAACTAATTAAGGAAATAAAAACTGATTATGATTTTATTCGAGAAAAACTGATCAAAAAAGGATTTGAGAGTTTAACTGGGAAAGATGGAAAATGGATACAAGCTAGAACAAAAGGCTCTGGTCATGGCTCAATTAGTCGTGCTTTTTACGCAAGAACTTCTTTAGTGAGAAAGATTTTTGAGATTGCTTCTTAAATCCAGGAGTGTGAGATAAAGAAAAATCCGGGAAAGGCGGTGGGGAAAATAATACGGTTTTTAAAGCGGGTATATAATTATATAGATTATGAATAAACAAGAAACATATTGGCTGGAAGAGTTAAAGCAATCTGATTTAAAATTGCAAAAGTTGGACAACACATCCCTGTCTCTCATTAAGTTTTATTTCGTTTCAATTTTTTCTATAACAACTGTTGTTGTTGGCTTGTTAAACTATGAAAGTTTTGAGATGGGAAATTTTTGGTTGTTTTTAATTTTTTTGTTTCCATTTTTGTTTGGTATTAGTGTTTTGAATTCACTAAAAAAAATAATTTCTGAACATCAGCAAATACAGACATCCAGGAATCAAATAAGCGAATGGTTTATTTATGGGAATGTAAAAAACGATTTTAAATTGGCGCAAATGCATATAGCCCCTTTCTATACATTAATCAGTTGGCTGATTATTATAAATTTTTTCGTTTTGATTTATGTGGCTTTCCCCTTGCTGAGAAGTTCTATTACAAAAACGCTAATCTTAGTTGCAGTTGGTGTCGCTTTGGCTGGGGTTATGTCTTCAATAGTCCTCGTCTCTCTTAATAGTGCAAGGAAAAAAGCCAGGGATGCCTCTAGAAAAGCAAGTATTACATCCCTTATACCCGCTCTTATTCTCTATTTTGATAAACATAGGCATTATCCAATAGCAAATAATTTTAATGATATGCTAGAAGCTTTAAAAGAATTTTATAATTCTCCAATAAATGATCCACTTGCAGATAAGGGCTGGAAATATGAATACTTCAGTAGTGATGGTGTGACGTATTCCATATCCTATACACTGGAAAATGGTGAGAGAATTACCATAGGGCCAAATGATGACATTAAATAAATTCATGAATAGTTCCAACGGGCAACTTGACGGAAAGTAAAATTTTATGATATTGCCTTGGTAAGAATTTGCAGTGCTATATCGAGAAAGAAAGTCTTAATGTTATTAAAGCAGGGAAAATCTTTAACTCTAAATCTATGAATAAGAAACTTGTTAAGTACGGGCTGGTGCATGCGTTGGGAGAAGCCGCTTATATCGTACTGGTGGCGTTGTTTATGAGATATGCCAACCGATATTTTGGACAGGGGCCGAATATTCTGGGAATTGCGGCCTTTCTGATGATTTTTGTACTTTCCGCTGCAGTAAGCGGAGCATTAATTTTGGGTAAGCCCATTCTTCTTTATCTGGATAATAAAAAGAAAGAAGCCATCGAACTGTTCGGCATTACTCTCGGCTGGATTTTTATATTTCTGCTCATTTTCCTTCTACTATTAATATTTTAATTTGGCTTTAGCTTTGCCCTTGACTTTTTTCGGGGCAGGGGATATTGTTGATATTTGATGGTTTAATGCAACCATTAGCAGTATTAAAAAAATCGAACAGGGGAGGTGCTGTAATGCCAAAAGGGAGATTAGATGTAATTACGGAAGAAGCAGTCAAAAGATTAAAGGAGCAGGGAATAAAAGTGGTAAAGATTATACGTGTCAGGCGCTACAACGGGTATGAGAAAAAGCCAATGGCAGTTGGGAGAGAACTGAAATGTAACGGTCGAACCGTCATAGAAATATTCAAGAGAGAAGAACAGCTATTTTATCGGAAGCCCCCGGGAGCCAATCCTTTTTACCTGCCGAAAGGATGCTGGCAGGTTCTCGAGGTATTCTTTAAAGAAATGAAGATACCCTATGAAGAAAGCATAAAACCGAAAAGACTGCGGTGTCTTCGTGACAATTCACTATGCGAACCCAAGAAAAAGCCTAAAGGTTTTTGCAATGGAATGGGGTGTGGCGGCTAGCAGGATCATGCCAATCAGTAAGGCCAAGTCTGATATTTCAGACTTGGCCTTCATTCATAAAATTACGATTTTTTGAGTTTTTAGTGGTATAATTAAAATAAGATTAAAACAAATAATTTTTATCAATAATACCAAAAATACCAACATCACCAACGATATCACCGCAACATCATTAACAATTCTGTTAACGATACGGACATTCCAACATTCTTGAGAATGTTGGAATGTTATGGTAATATGTATAATATAGATCGTGAAGATAGCATATAATTAAAATAATTTATATACATAGTAAAAATATTAAATCTATGCTTGTTTATAAGAAAAAACGAAAACAAAAAATTAAACGCCAAGCCAAATCATCCAAACAATTAGAACGCCATTTGAAAGGCGTGGCTAATTATAGGCGAATTGAAATATTATTTACAATTGCTGGCAATAAAGGGATAACCGTAGAATCTATTGCGGAGAATTTAGATTGCAATATGAAAACAATTTCCGAACATACCCGGCGCTTGGTGCAAGCGGGGCTAATTCGCAAAAATTATGCCGGACGTACCGTTGCCCATGAGCTTTCTCCTTACGGAAAAACCATTTATGAATTCATACGGACATTCCAACATTCTTGAGAATGTTGGAATGTTTTGTAAATAATCAATTGCATACCGGCTAAATGTAGACAGGGTGGTCATTTAATCGGATAAATAGTTTCTGAATATGGAAAGGGTGAAGCAAGAGGTTTTTAGAAGCATGGTAGAATCCGGAGTGGCGGATATTCCGGATAGATTTTTACAAAAGTTGGATAATGTGTCGGTAGTGATTGAAGATGAGCCTACGCCGGAGCAGATAAAAAGATTCAATCTCCGTTCCGGCTGGTCATTGTTCGGCCTTTATGAAGGCGTGCCCCAAATATCCCGAGGATCCAATTACGGGGCAGTGCTTCCGGATAAGATAACAATTTTTCAAAAACCGATCGAAGGGGCAGCAAGGAATCTCGGTGATATTAAAGAAATTGTAAAAAATACGGTTTGGCATGAAATTGCCCACCACTTTGGCATGAACGAGAAAGAAGTACGCCAAGCGGAATCCAGAAGGAAAATTAGATATAACGATGATAAGGAGAGCAGAAAAGAAAAATAAAAAATATATTTTGTTTCAGTTTTATCCTTGACTTTTTCCAGGGTAGGAGGTATCATTTATTGCTTGACGGTTTAACATAACTATCAACAATAGCACATATCATATTTGAAGGAGGCATGTGATGGGAAAACAGAAATCAAAGGGGGAATTTTTTGTGGAGCTTAGAGGCGCGGATACTATTGAAAATATTACCAATGAATTGCGTCTGTATCCTGGTTTGTCAGAAGATAAAGAACAAAAGGAGTATAAAGGGGAGAAAATTATTGTCTATAAGGTAAACCACGATTTCATTGAAGATCTCTATAGAGACAAGGTACAATGGACGTGGTTAAAGTTCGAGATCTTCATTGAAGTCAATGGTACTCTTCGTCGCTGGGTGCTCTTCCGGCCGGACGTCATGAAGAAAGCCAGAGTAGGAAGAGAGGCTTGGAAAAAAGGAAGAAAAGGTATCAAATATGATAAATAGGATCATTAGTAAGAAAAGGAGTGCCTAGCACTCCTTTATTTTAATTTCAGGTTTGCATCCGTGTCGAGGGTTTTCCAGTTTTGGAGAGCCTTTTTCTTTTGTAAGACAGACATTTTTTTCCAACGGAAGCAGGCAGCAGTAGCAATCATGGCAGCGTTGTCTCCGGTATATTTTATAGATGGCAGTATGCAGGTTACAGCGGGTAAATTATTTTTTATAGCTTTACCTAATTGTCTGCGTAATTCTGAATTGGCGGCGACTCCTCCGGCCAGCATAATCGTTTTGGGATTATATTTCTGGGCGGCTTCGATAGTTTTAGAAATCAGAACGTCAATAACCGCTTGCTGAAATTCATGGCATAGTTCGGCGATGTAGTCTTTATTTTTTAACAGCCTCGTATGCTTTTTGGTTTCGTATAAAACGGCGGTCTTAAGTCCGGAAAAGGAAAAGTCAAAGTTCTTACTATTTATCATTGGCCTTGGTAATTGTATTTGGTATTTTATATTTGGTATTTTGTATTTGTTTGAAAATTGGTTATTGGAAATTGGAAATTCCATCGCTCTCTGAGCGATGACTGGTCCTCCCGGATATCCGATATTTAAAATCCTGGCCACTTTATCGAAAGCTTCGCCGGCCGCGTCGTCCAAGGTTTGCCCGATAATTTTGTAGCTCATATTTCTTTTCATATATATAAGTTGGGTATGTCCGCCGGAGACAACTAAAGCTAAAACCGGAAAAGAGATTTTAGTTTTGAGTTTCTCCGCCCGAGGCGGACCAGCCTTGGGCTGGGAAATTCCGCTAATTTTATAAATAAAATTAGCGTATATATGTCCTTCGATATGATGAATTCCAATAATCGGTTTTTCCCAAAAATAGGAAAGAGTTTTGGCTGAAGAAGTTCCAATCAGAAGCGCGGGAATAAGTCCGGGACCATTAGTGACGGCAATCAAATCTAAATCAGCAGGAGCAGCGTTTGCTTCTTTGAGCGCTAATTTTAAAACCGGAATAATATTTTTGAGATGTTCGCGCGCAGCAAGATTAGGGACAACTCCTCCCCACTGGGCGTGAAGCTTCACTTGTGAAGAAACAACATTGGAAAGAATTCCGATATCGTTATTTTGGCATTCAACCACTGAAGCCGAAGTCTCATCGCAGGACGTTTCAATTCCGAGGACTTTCATAGAAAAATTGATTTCTTAGAAGTTTAATGATATATATTGATAATAAGCCTAAAAATTAGAACCAGCAATCATTATGATTAAGAAGGGTCTAAATGTCAAGAAACTTACTGATAGTGAGCTTATCGAGCTTCTTAAATGCAAGGACTCGATGGTTCATGATGAATTGGTGAACAGATACCAAAAGAGGATTTTTGTTTATCTTTATCGCTTTATCGGCAACAAAGAGGAAACTGAAGATCTTTTGCAGAATGTATTTTTTAAGGTTTATAAATACTGCGACAATTTCGACACCAGCAGAAAATTTTCCTCCTGGATTTACCGCATTGCCCATAATGAAGCAGTCAATTATATCAAAAGAAAAAATATCAAGAAATTCATATCTTTGGAAGATTTTGTTTCCGATAAGGACAGGATAGAAACTAAATCCAACGCCAAGTCTCCGATGGAAGTCTGGATAAGCAAGGAGCTCCGGAATGAAATGAAAGAAGCGCTCAAAAAAATTCCGGACAAATACAGAGAAGTCCTGGAGATGAGATATTTTTCGGAAAAATCATATGAAGAAATTGGCAGGGTCTTGAAAAAGCCGGTCAATACAGTCGGCACGCTGATAAACAGAGCCAAGCAGAAGTTGGAAAGCGTGGTTAGAGCCTCAAGGAAGTGCAGGCAAAAAAACAAAAGAAGGCAATTGAGATGATTATAAAACCGAAAAGAACCAGAATTTTCAAAATAGAGCTTGATTATTTTTAATATCGTTGCTATTATCCTTAAGGATATAATCTGCTATAATATTTAAAGCTTAGCTTTAGGTATTTTTTGTTTAAGGCCCTATCGTCTAGTGGTTAGGACATCAGGTTTTCATCCTGAAAACAGGGGTTCGATTCCCCTTAGGGCTACAAGCATGTTGATTATCTGGATTTTTTGATATAATCAAGATGTTTTTAAAATTAAATATTATTCCGCGGTAGCTCAATGGTAGAGCAGTTGACTGTTAATCAATTGGTTGCAGGTTCGAGTCCTGCCCGCGGAGCAGATTAGAAAAAACGACCTTATCGGAGTCGTTTTTTAGCTTAATTAATCTGAAATATTTTTAAAACAATACGATTCAACTATTACAGATACAAAAAATATCACATCCCCTTCTCCTCAAGATTTTTTCTCCGTTTCATAATATTCCGCCAGATTAAGATAACTGCCAGAACGACAAGCGCAAGGCCTGCGATTTTATGTATGCCGCTCATTTTTTGGGCAAGCTCCTGCCAATATGGGCCGGCGATATAGCCGGCAATTACATAGCCGCCGCTCCAGGTAATGGCTGAGAAAAAAACCATCAATAAATTTTTTTTTGGAGAAAATTTTAAAAGCCCGGCTGCGACAGAAACATATCCTCTTAAATAAGGAATAAGGCGCCCCAGATAAATGCCCCACAAACCTTTGGCGGAAACAAAACTGCTCAAGCGTTCAATGCTGTGTTTGCTTATTGGCAGCCACTTCGGCTTTCTTGTCAGAAGCTGTTCGCCGAAAAAATAAAATACAAAAAAGAGCACGGACGTGCCGAGAAAATCCGCTGAAATGACGGTCAACAGCACTAAGGGAAAACTTAAGACGTTTTGCGTTGAAAGATAGCCGGAAAACAAAAGCACAAATTCATTGGGTACCGGATTGGGAACGCCTATTTCCTGAAGAAAGACAAGCGAAAATATCGCCAGGTATCCGTATTTCGCAATATACAAAACAAGTTCTTCGGGCATATAAAATAATTATACACTAAATTAATTTTGTATGGCAAAGAATTTAAGGCGATATTGACCGTTTTTCATCCGGGTGTTAATGTAATAAAAAGTTCTCAGTATATAAGGAGGAGGCTATATGAAAACTCTTTGTATTTTTATCGCATTTATCGGACTTGCCCTGTTTGTGCTCTGTGTAATTTGTCTTTTTCTGAAAGCATGGATGGCGGCCGCGCTGTGTTACGCAACGGGTTCAATCTTGTCATTTTGTCTGGGTTATCTCGACAAAAGATTTCACCCGCGTGGAATACCAGCGTGACAATGCGCAACATCAGTTCAAGCTCCTCGTGGAACACGTTTCCACTTGGAGCTTGCTTTTTTTAAATTGAAATTTTTTCTATAATCTTTTATCCTTTATATATTCGCTTCGCGGATTCGTATTTGTTACCACAAGAAAAACTTGAAATTAAACAAGCTCTGGTATCATTCAGCCAGCGAAACAGATAAGCTTAATTAAGCTGCTTTCTTTTGAGGCGAGACTTTTTGTCTTATCAGGTCGATAAGTTCCTTGGACGGTTTGCCGGTAGTGAAATCGATTTTGTCCGAAGGAATAACAATAAAATATCCCTTGACATCATTGCCAAAACTTTTTAAGCTTGTCTTTAAAGAATGCATAGCGCTATCGAAAAGTTTTTTTGTTTTTCCATCGGAAATTTCCACGGGAGATGGCCCAACCTTATCCGTTTCAAAAATATTAAATTCCTGATAATAAGCCGAGCCCTTCACCTGCACAAAATGCTCGGCATCGCTCTAGAGGTCTATTTTTTTCTCGGCATCGTCTCTGGGGTGAGCAAACCGGGGGTTAAAGCCGAGTTTTTTAAAAACTTGATGAATAGCAACCTGCGTAACAATGCCTCGCTGGAACATAGAAAAATTTTGCTCTTCCTGCTTCGATCTTGATATTTCTCGTAACTGGCGCCACAGGTCTTTCAACGAGGAAACATTCTCTGAATCGGATGCCACGTAATGAGTTATAAGAAATTGATACTCAGTGAGGTTGTTATGTGCAGCGCGTAATTCTTTATCATCTTCAATCTCCTCCATTTTTATCTTGTACTGGGTTTCCAGGAATGAGGGAAATGAAGAAATTACCGCCTTTCTTTCTGCGCTCTCCGGAGAAGACTCAAGCGGTCTGGCAGGCATTGTTTTTTCATTAATCATATATATTAAGTATAACATTAAACAAGCGTTAACTGTACAGAAGCAAATGAGTGGAAAGGCGGTTTTGTTGAATAAAAAAGCCTCGACGTTGCCGTCGAGGCTGGCTCTTTCTCCTCATTAGAATAGATCAGAGAATTTATCAAAGTACTTCACGATCTTGATACAGGAGATTTCTCCATTTAGTCCTTTGTCTTTGGAATCAGGGAATGACGATCTGTGATAAAAGTCGAAAGTCGTCTCCGCATAGAAATTTTCACCTAGGGGAATGCTGACTCCTAATCCGCAGGTAAATATTCCGTGCGGATTGCGGCCGAGCAGTTTTTCGTCAGGGAATTTTTTGTCTCCCCAGCCGATTCCTCCTCCCACTTGCGCGAATATGTCTATTTTCTCGAGCGTCATGAAATGCAGATTTACATCCTTGAATCTTAAAAAGTCATAGGATGTCTTTACCAGGATATCGGCAGTTCGAAGATCGTATTCTATGCCACGGCCAAAACTAATACTGCCGACTTCCCCCTCAAACCAGACTCGCCAGCGGTCGTTGTATTTGGACATCCTCCAGCCGTACAGGAGATGGGCCGATTGGCTTTGCCAACCGTACTGGTCTCTATTGCCCCAGAGGGAATTAGGAGACCATCCTGGGACCTTTTCTCCTCTCGACACACCTAATCCGAAAAAGGGTATGTTTTCTTTCGCTTTCTCTCCGGCTAAGGCTAGGGAGGCTGCCAGAGAAAAAGACAGCAAAAATACCAGTAATCCGAATATCAGCCTTTTTGTCATGAACCCTCCTTTTTTTTGGGTTTTCAAATAAGGATCTTAAGAACCAACTTAATTCCGTTGATTTATTTCTATAACATCTGGAGAAAAATAGCAAGGGGCAGGGCATTTCTGTTGGGGAAGCAAATTATTGACAGGATAGCCAAATATGTTACTCTGTTTTTAGTTCCAAGAAGCTAAAAAGCTTCAACAAATTTAATAGGGGGTGAACAATGGCTTTAAATGTTGAAGTTCAAGTGGTAAAGAGGCGACCTGTTGCTAAAAACTGTCGCTTTTGCGGTAAGTTTATGGAACTTTGGTGGACTGAAGCAGGGGCTCTTAAGGGATTTGATTACCAGGATTATCCTCTTGTTCCTATGTTCTATTGTGTACAATGCAATGAATCGGATAATGTGATTATTGATCCAAAAGATTATGACTGGATTCTTTATGAGGGGACTGTAGATTTTGAAGAAGCAAAGAAGGAGCTTTCTCCTCAGGAATATTCCTTTCTCTTGCTGGATTATCGCCGGATGGAACGCCGATTCAAAAATAGACAGTATCTAGCTATTCCTCACCTCGCCTAAGTTGGACCACTTTTAATGGGTGGTCCTTTTTCATTACCAAATAGCTTATAGCATCGTCCAGCCACCGGAGCCGAATTATTGACAGGACAGACGAATGTGTTATTCTGCCATTACTATTATTTACGGCATGCTTTTTGGCAACGGGCCAAAAAGCCAAGCCAATGTTGTTTGACAACCGAATAAAGCTAAAATGAAGAGGAGGAAAGTATGAAAAGAGCGAAAAAGATGGGATTGGTATTGACGATGGCATCGGTTTTTATCGTGGTTGTTTTAATGGTATTCTTCTCGCCTGGCGCTTCCTTCGCCATTTCCAGCGATATCCAAAATCAGATTGCGGCGCTGGAAAACGAAAACGATGATATCCAAAAAGGATACAACGACCTCAACGGTGATATCGGAAAATACAACATCGTAGAAAAACAGCTTGAGGCCGACATAAGCGACAATGAAGCAAAAAGAGAGCCAATTAGTAACAAAGTCTCCGCGCTAAATTCAGAAAAAGAGAGCATCAATAGTGATGTCGCGGCCTACAACGCAGAGTGTGGTGGTAGGACCTTTTATTTCGATCGCGGCGAGCGCCCGGCATACGAACGCTGTGTCAGTATAAAAAATTCTGCTGAGACAAGAGTTCAATCTTGGGAAGCGAGACACACACAAGTCCAAAATGAAATAGACGCTTTTAATGAAGCCGCCACAGGGCTTAAACAAAAGACTGAAGAGCAAAAAACTGCTTTAGCAAATCTTAATGACCGGGAAAAACAGCTGCAAGCGCGTGAGGCGGCATGGATCCGAAAATATAATCTGCTTATAAACAGTCCGGCATTCAGGCAACTCGTAACAGCGGAAGGTATAGCTAAGGAATGCAAAAAAATGGCAGAGCACGGAGATCTTGAAGGGGCACATCGGTGCCTGCAGGGCATTTGGGACGGCGCAAATCCAAGATAGTCTATTCGACGGAGCTGGGAGAAAAACTCTCGGCTCTATTTTCTTAAAAACATTATTCCAGACGATTCGGAAGGAGGAGTTGCGATGAAAAAAAACATCGGTATTTTTTTGGTTGCGGCCATATTAATCTCACTTTCTTTTACAAGCATCAGCCTCGCGCAAAATGTCGTTCCAAAAGAGAATAGCGTGATTGAAATTCAAAAAGAAAAGAACGAGCTTGATATAGAATCAAAAAGCCTGGAGCGGCTTGAAGCTGATTTGGGAAAAAGAGCAAGCGCTCTTGGGGCTGAAAAAGAAGCGATAAAACAAGAGCATATCGCCCTTAGAGCCGGCTTTACCGAGTATGCGCAGAGAAAGATGGGGTATGATCAAAAATGCGCTGGCCAGACTTTTCACCGCGATAATCCGGGCGAAATGCAGATTGAAGGGGAATGCCGTAGCGAAGCGGCTTGGCTAAAAAACGCCTATGCAAGTCTTAGCGGAAGAAAAGAAACGAACGATAAAAGAGAAGTAGAATTCAAGAAAGGCGTAGATCAGCTTAAGTTGGACTCTGACGCTTTTCAGGCGAAGAAAGAGGCTTGGCAGGCAAAAATGTATGCTTGGACGGTAAAGAAAAATACCATTATAACGCCTACAACAGAAGAAAAGGTAAGACAAGCAATTCCGGCTGCAATTGACGCAATAAAGGATCAAAGAATAAAAAACTGGATTAACAAGAATGTGAAGTTTGAATTTCTAGACGTTTCTCAACAAGAGAGTCATCTAATGCCTCCGTTACAAAGGGATATGCCATCTCCGTGGGCGGGTGACTCCAAACTTATATTTACGAGGAGCTTCTTAGCTGAATCTGTGCCTATGCGAGAGAATTTAATCGCGTTTGAAGCAGGTAAAGTTTTTTATGCTAACATGAAAAATAAACCCGTAGGAGAAGGCAAAACCTTGAGCCAGTGGTTCGCCGGTTTTGCATCCGAACATGCTGATGCGATACAAAATATGAAAGATGCCAAGAATCAGACAGGAGGGATTCCTACTGAGGGACTTGGCACCGTTATGATTGCTGATCCTGCGTGGGAAGGAACCTCAGCTTTCGGGTATATCTTTCGTGCTCAAGCGCTTCAGCTAGAAAAACCGAAGGACAAAAAAGCGCAAGAAGAATGGGATAAAACTGTTAGCGAGTTCCAGAAAAACATTAACCCACTTTTGCAGAGCAGATAAGAAATTAGGTTTAACAAATGCCAAGGCGAGTCGGAAAAACGATTCGCCTTTTTTATTGACAATTTAGCCTAAAATGCTATTCTGCCCTTACTAATATTTGCGGCATACTTTTTGGCACTGGGCCAAAAAGCCAAGCCGGTGTCCTTTAAAAACCGAATAAAGCCAAGTAAGAAATGGAGGAGCTTATGAAAAAGTCATTAGCTAGAAAATTTCTGGTACTGGTAACACTCCTTGCTGTTCTTTTGTTTAGTTTCGAAGCCTTCGCAGAAGGATTCAAGGTGGAAGACACTAAAGACACGTATGTTACCAAAATCGTCACTGCTGAAAATGTAAAAGGGGTGAATGTCAGGCTTTCAGAAGAAATAATCCTCGATGATTGCAACGTTCACACCATATTTCTAACTAACGTCTTAGTTTCAGGGAATGGCGATGGGTATTTTGATAAATATTTTTTTGATGCATATACGACGCAGACAAAAATGTTCTGTCCTTCGGATAAGCCGGTAAGAAAGACGATCTACTCCAAATCCGTTTTTATCAAATCGTTTACAAACGAAAACGTAAAGGGCAAGGTCATCGTTTTGATCGTCATCCCTAGTGGATATAAGCTGGAAGTGCTTTTAGTCAAGTAATCTACGCAGAGGAGGTAAAACAATGAAAAAGATTATATTGATAGCTATGGTTTTCGCGGTTTTGGCGCTTACCGTGCCTTGTTCGCCTGCGGTATCCCAGGCGCAGGAAGAAACTAGAATTACAGGTGTTTTGCACCTTGATTCGATGAGTAAGTCAGGCCAGGTATATTGGGTGACTCTGGACAAGCCAATCATCTTTGCTCCGGGATCAAAATCCGAACGGGTAGTGAGGGACGTTAAGCTTGTTATGCCTGCGGACTTGCAGGAGAAAGCCAAAAAGCTTGACGGTAAGCATGTTGTGGCCGTGGGACCAATGGAATGTACAATGAGTTATACCCCATGGACGGCATCATGTGAAATGCTTGTCAAACAAATAGATCTGGCCAAATGACCTGGGCAAAGCACGTGTTCAGTTCTTTGTTTCGAAAAAGAGAGAATAAGGCGATGGATAGAATCTATCCACCGCTTTTTTATTTTGGAAAATCCCGTTTTTGTGAAAAGGCGAATCGTGCTAAAGTTAATTCAGAGTAATCATTAAGTTGAAAATTATGGCTATTGCTGATGATTTGAAAAAGATAGTCTCGGAGGCGCCAGCCGAGATTAAAGAAAAAAATGGCGTTTTTTCATTCGAGGTTCTGGTAGCAGAAAGAAAAGCCTTTCTTTCCAAGAAAAAGCTTACGTATTCTGCTAAATTTCGCATTAATGAAGAAGGGAAAGAAGTTAAATTTACGGAAATGCTTAAAGAATCAGGATCCGGATTATCTTCCGGCGGAGGAGGATTTGACGGAGAGATGAGCACAGGATTTGGATTCAAGACGGAAAGTTTCAACACTCTTTCGGGAGCCAGAGAGGGAAATATCGAAGAGCAATCCAATCTATTCGGAAAAAAATATGAATACAAATTTGATTTCGGAGCCATGCGGAAAAAATTTGAAGAAAAAGCCAAGGAAAACGGGTATAAATTTTCTTATCAGATAACCAGTATTGGGTTATAGAATGATTTTGTTTTGATTTTTTTAATTTAACTTGCAGACGCTTTTCAGAGCTGAGAGGTCTTCCTCGGTAAGTTTTGGATTATCTAGATCCTGCCCGCGGAGCTAGGTTAAAATAAGGTTAAGCATACCTTATTTTTTTTGCACCCGACAAGACTTAAATTTTTGAATGGATGAAGAAGGAGTTGGCAGAACCAGAAGTTATTATTGAAAAAATGAAGCAACTTTTAACATTAGCTTCATAAATATTAATTTACCTTTTCGGTCAGTTTTTCCTTGGTCAGTGGACCGACAATTCCCGTCTGTGGCAGGCCGTTATCAGCTTGGAACTTTTTAACGGCTTCAGTGGTAAGCGGTCCGTAGACTCCAGTGATATATTGTGAGTCCAGATAACCCAGCTTGACGAGAGCTCTCTGGATATTCTGGATGCCTTCCGTCGTTTGCATGCTAAAATTATCAGTCGAGAGTTTAGGCAGTATATTATCCAGGTCTATCTTTTTGTCCGCTTCCTCTACATCCGTATCGGGATTTTTTACGGTTATGGTTTTTTTATGGTCGGTTTTAGCTTCTAAAAGCTTAGTAAGGCAGAATTTAGCCACTATCTTCTTGGAAGATTGCACATCTACGGAAGAAGCTTCTCTACCTCCTATCTTTACTGTTGTATCGTTGTCAAAATGTTTGCCTTTGATGGTAAGCTTAAGCCGGGAAGAACAACTTTTGTTTTGATCTTCGTATTGGTAGGCTTTCCAGGAAGAGATTTTGGCTTTATCGCTTCCGCCCAAGTCGTGTTCGCTTATTCCGAAAAAGGAAGCATGGCTTACTGAAAAATTGCAACTACCGCCAGCAACTAGGCAAGTGCCTATGCTTTCCCAGCTAGCCGAATCCCCACCGAATGATTCGCTAGTGAATATATTAAGAGTAAGCCCGTTATAACTAGTTCCTACATCAATAGATATCTCAATGGGATTTGAGAAATTAAGATCCAGATTGGGGATTCCGAACTGAATCACGCTTATCAGATCACCACCGCCGGAATCCATACTTTCCATAGCCCAATCCATAAGGTCAAAAGTAACTCCTCCCGCTGCCGTTACCTCTGTTTCTGACGGGAAGTGAAGGGAAAATCCATCCAGAGTGAAAGTATACTCATCTACAAATGTGATGGAGGCAACTTCCGCCGTTCCCTCACCTTCAAACATAATGTCTGTAAAGTAAAATTCAAACGGAAAACCAACCGGTTCAATAATCAAACCCACAAGCGGTGCTATAGTTATCACTCCGCCTAAATTCGCTGCTGACGAAACAATATAAGTATCAACAGCAAGTACGTCGTCAACCTCCACGGACCAAGTAGTTCCGTCAATGGAATCATCAGTATATTCGTGCCCATTGATGGTTACCGTTATATGCGTGTTTGCTGGGTCGCTAGTAGTTATCGTTCCTTTTATGGTCGGGGAGGTATTGGAGGTTATAAGATAGTAAGTAGTGAATGAAGTCACAGCTGCTTTAGCCGGCTTTAAATTAAAAAACAGTCCTGATGAAAATACAAGAAAGATAAACAGCGTTAATTGAAAATATATATTTTTGTTTTTCAGATATGGCATGAAGATGTGTCAAAGTGTTTTTATTATAGCACACTATAATATTTCTCGCTAGTCCGACATATAATTTATCCGGCAGATATTCTTTAAAGCGCCTAAGTCTTCCTCGGTAAGTTTCGGATTGTTCAAATCCTGCTCGCCCATTAAGTAATACATAATAGAGTCAGGATTATTGAGATGTTCGATTCCCAAAGCGTGCCCCATTTCGTGAATGATAGTCATTTCTAAATCGCTGTTTTCTTTAAACTGATAAATATTGATATTTTCTCCGTCAAAAACTCCCTTTTCAAACTCCATTGATCCTCCGAATTTATTTTTGTAGGTTTCTACGCCGGCGTTATACTGATTTACGATATTGTTTTCTTCTCTGGCTGCCTGGTTGGTTTTTCCCGCCAAAGCGTCAAGGTTCTTTCTCTCCTTTTCTAAATCATTGAACAGGCTTTCTATATCGCTCCTCTCTTTTTTAAGTTGGTCATATTCATCCTGGGACGCTCCGCCTTGCGAGTTTATTTTTTGAACCTCCTTATTATAATCAGAAAGTTTTTTTTCATATTCAGCCACGCGGACGTTGTAGGATTTTAATTTACTGTTATAATTACTGCTTAAAGAAGCATACTTTTTAATTGTTGATTCATGGGCAAGATCTAATTTTTCAAGATTATTTTCCAAAATATCCGCTTCAATGAACCCTTGCTGGCGCTCATCAAAAATCAGGTTAATTTTTAGTTTGGCGTCCGGGCTATATTTAAACAGGTCTTTTTTCAAAGGATTCTCCCAAACTTCTTCTGCTTTTTCGGAATCTTGAATCAGTTGGTCGTTGGAAATTCCAAATTTCGGATCAATTTCTCCGATGGCGTATTTAATCGGCTTGGAACAAGGTTTGTTTAATCCGGTTGTTTCCTGAACGGTCTTTCTTACTGATTCTCGGTTGGCAAGAATGATTCCCGAGAAAGAAAGAAGAAAAAACAGCAGGATGTATTGCAATAACTTTTTCATAGTATTATTATAGCATGAGTTAGTGCGGGGTTGACTAATAATGCGCAAAATGCTATCATAGTAATATGCCACAGTGGCATGCAATAGCAGCGTCGTCGAACTTTTTTTGCATATAACCTAAGTGAGCATTTAATTAATTTTTCTTAGCAACAAGATGGCAAAAGGAACAATAAAGAAACTTACCGATCGCGGTTTTGGTTTCATTACTCCTGAAGGAGGAGACAAGGATCTCTTCTTCCATTCTAAGGAGCTCGTTGGAGTACAATACAACGATCTTCGAGAAGGAGACACTGTTGAATTTGAAGTAAGCGAAAGTCCGAAAGGACCGAACGCAACTCAGGTTTCAAAAGTATAGTCAAAATTCACGTTAGAATTTCAAGCAGTCCCGATTTATTTCGGGATTGCTTTTTTGTAATAGATTTTTATGTGATATTGTAATAAAATGTATAGGACTTGCGCGCTTGCTTCAAAAATATCAGTTGCGCGAGGATGTAGGAGATTTTAAGGAAATAATTTGATATTTTATAGAGCTCACGCGTTTGCCTCTGTCAATTTGATTACTCCGGCGCGATGCCGGACTCCGCCGGCTGGCGGATTGTAATCGCGCCTCCGAAAATCAAATTGCCGTAGACAAACGCGTGAATCATGATGATGTTTGATTCAAAAATTAAAACTTCATATGCAATTACTACCATTCTGATTGTTGCTTCTTTTATAGGAAGTCTTCTTTTAATATGCACAAATTATTATAATCCAGAACCGATTCAAGTTTTAATTCCCAGGAAAAAAGTGAAAAAGCCGATGGCTTTTGAAAAAATAGAAAGGCCTAAACCCAAGCCGGTTTCCATGGAAAGGCTCAAAAAACAAGGATGCGTGGCGGACGGACTGCTTTCAGAATATAATCCCGACCGGGAAGAATATGTCGAACTTGTCAATCGTTCCAATTGCTATTATCTTCACAGGGCAGTGGAAACCTGGCTCACGCCGCCGGATTTTGACACGATAAATTATGTGATGAGCCGGATGACCAAGAAAGATTTAGTTTATGGAATGTTTATTGCCGAAGCAATTAAAACTAACGCTGATTATGCTAATAATGATGAAAATAAAAAATTTGATTTTGACAAAATGTGCCAGGAAGGAAGCGAAAATATTTGGGGAGAACATTCCTGCAAGCCGGATTTCGGGAGCGGAGAGTACAGGAGCTATTTGCGATATATCACCCGGGAAGCGATCGATCTCGGAATCCAGAGTTTCATGTTCGGCCAGGTTTATTTTCAGGAAAACGGAAGAAGAGATAGGGTAATCGAAGTCGTGAAAGAAATGCGCGCTTACGCAAAGAAGCGGGGAATTAATATTGTTGTCGGAGCGCAAACCGGAAAAATAACCGACCCTGCTTATCTTAAATTGTTTGACTATATCGAAGGAGGAACAGGAATTGATGAAAATGGGAACTTGCCGGAAGGTCCTTGCCTCGACCGCTGGGGAGGATGTTGGGCGCTTCTTTGGGATGAAAATTATTCAAAGAATGCCAAAAATGTCCTGCTTCATCTGGATTGGACCGGAATCAAAAGCGATGATCTGGATATTTTTGCCAGAATGGATAAAGAGACTAGGGAAAAAACGCTTCAGAATCTCTACGATTATTTTTCTTCCAGAAATATGGGATTTTTGATGCCTTTTTTCGGAGTTTTAGACACAACTAATGGAGGATGCTATGGGCCTAAAAAGAGATTTTATTCTCCAGACAATAAATATAGCTGCGACGATGAAGGTGTGATCAATAAAATTTTAGCCGGAGGAAAATAGAGTTTTGTTCGAATAATTTTTCTTGGCATGTTAAAATGAAAGTATAAAAATGAATGAAAAGTAAAAAGAAAAAATTTTTCTTGAAAAACTGGAAGGGCATTGTTATCTTCCTCGTTTTTTTCATTGCCATAGCAGTTCTTATCGCGGAAAATAGGAAAGAGAAAGGAAAAGTTTCCAGTACGGATTTTTCTTCCGAGCTGGAAAACAGGATAAGCCGGTTAGCTTTCAGATATCCAATCAGGGAAATGATTCCCTATATTTCTCAAAAAGACAGATTAACAGCCTCCTTCTTGGTAGCGATTGCCAAAAAAGAAAGTAATTGGGGAAAAAATTCTCCCCAGAAAGACGGAAAAAATTGCTACAATTATTGGGGATATCGGGGAACCTATAATCAAACCGATTCGGGATACAGCTGTTTTAACAATCCGGAGCAGGCAGTAAATGAGGTCGGGGAAAGAATTAAGGATCTGATAGATAAAAATGTCGATACTCCCGCAAAAATGGTTCTGGCCTGGAAATGCGGATGGGACTGTTCAGAACACAGTTTTTGGAGCGTCAAAAAATGGGAATGGGATGTGGGTTTTTATTTCAGAAAAATTTATGATTAATAATTGCAAAATTTGTTGGCAGTAATGCCGGGAAAGTATATTGGAACTAAGAAATAGATTGAGTTACAGGACTCTTTTTTTATTATATTCAAATCTGTTGTAGAATAAGTAGCATGGAAGAAGATAAACAATTAGTGAAAGAATTTTTGGATGGAAACGATTATTCTTTCGAGAAACTGCTTGGAAAATATCTGAAGCCGGTTTTTAATTTTATTTATCAAATGGCCGGAGATTTTACGGTATCGGAAGATTTAGTACAGGAGGCGTTTATTAAAGCCTGGAAAAATATAAAAAAATTCGATTTGAATAGAAGTTTCAAGACGTGGATTTTTACCATTGCCAAAAACACAGCTTACGATTATTTTAAGAAAAAGAAGACCATTCCATTTTCCAATTTTATTGATGAAGAAGGAAATAATAGGCTGGAAAATATGTCCGATGGAAACATCTTGCCGGATGAGATTTTGGAAAGAAAAAATATCGCTGAAGAACTGGGAAAAAAAATTAACGAAGTTCCCCAACATTATCGTATAATTTTACTTTTGCGCTATAAAGAAGATTTATCGCTTCAGGAAATTTCTGAAATTTTAGAAAAGCCGTATAACACAATCAAAAGCGGGCATGCGCGAGCGCTCAAAAACCTAAAAAAATTAATTTCTTAGGACTTGCGCGCTTGCTTCAAAAATATCAGTTGCGCGAGGACAACGGTATTTTTAAGGAGTTGCATTGATATACTGAAGACTTTCATTTAGTGCAAAGTAGGCATCGGCTCCATTTAGATATTTTTTTATCAAACGCGCAAGTCCTTTTTAGAGGAAGATGATGCATCCCGACAGAATGCCTAGTCGTATACATTCATATGAGTAAATTAAGCCAAATATTCAAAAATATTCAGGAAATTGAGCCGCCGAGGGAACTTGGGGAGCTTATTTTAAAGCGCATAGAACTGGAAAAAGATAAGCAAATAAAAAGAAAACTGTTTTTATCCTATTTGGGAATCGGCGCTTCTTTTTCAGCTGGAGCTTGTGCTTTGATTTATTTCGGAAGCGCATTTTTCAAATCCGAATTTTGGAGCATATTCTCCCTGGCCTTTTCCGATTTCATTGTTGTTGCCGGAAGCTGGAAAGAATATCTATATTCACTCGGGGAAACTTTGCCGGTAATTAATATAGTGGCAATTCTTGTTCCGATTTTCGGAGTTTTGCTGTTTCTCAACATGTGTATTTATTTTAAAAACAAAAGCAAAAATATTCATGGACGCCTTAAATTTAAATTAGTTTAATTTTTTATTTAAAAATATGGAAAAAATATTAAAGTCAAAAAAGTTTATTATTGCTGCTAGCATAGTCGGCGTTTTTATTATTGCTGTTTCCAGCTTTGCAATGGGAGTATGCGTCGGCCTTCGCAAAGCCAGGTTCTCTTATGGCTTTGGTGAAAACTATGAAAGGAATTTTATGGGACCTCGCTCTAAAATAAATGGACCAGCTGGTCCGATGGGAATGATAAGAGAAAAATTAAAAGATTTTGAAGGAAAGGGATTCAGAAACGGGCACGGAGTTGCCGGAACGATAATTTCCATTTCAGATAACAGTATTGTTATAAGAGATAAAGATGGCAAAGAAAATACTATCGCAGTAAGCGATAAAACTATTATTAACTTAGGCAGAGACACTGTCAAAATCGGAGATCTCAAAAATGATGAGGAGATTGTGGTCATAGGAAAACCGGGAGACAATGGGGTAATCAATGCCGATCTCATAAGAGTTTTCGATAAGAATGTAAATACGAATAACCAATAAATGTTATGAATAAGACACTGGCATTCTTTAAGGGGAGAAAATATCTTTCTGCGTTTATAATTCTTGTGCTGATAGCCGGGGGATACTATTGGTATAGGAAAGCGCATTCGGCAAGCACTACCGTTCAATATAAAATGGCAGTCGTAGAGAAAGGAACGCTTACTACTTCAGTTTCCGGAAGCGGGAATGTAATTGTGGACAACAGCGCCAATGTAGACCCGACAATAACCGGAACAGTTTCCAATTTAGCGGTAAACGTTGGAGATTCAGTGAAAAAAGGACAATTGCTTTTTACCATTGACAATAATGATTTGAGTACGAATGTCACTAAAGCTCATTCTTCATATTTGCAATCTCTCAGTTCTCTTGAAACAGCCAAAGCCAACAAGAAAGATGCCAAAAATAATTACGATGACGCAAGTTCAAGCACTAAATCTTCACTCAAGAAAAAGCTGGAAGCAGCGGAAATCGCAGTTTCTGTTGCCGAAGAAAACATAAAATATTCTCTTGAGACCTATCAGAATGAAAAGTCGAATTATGCCGATAGAAATGTGAAAGCTCCGATTTCCGGGACAGTAAACGCAATCAATATAAAAAACGGAGATGATTTAAGCAAGCTTTCTTCCGGAAGCTCAAGGCAGGTTCCAATAATAATCGGAGATTTAGGAACTCTTAAAGCGCAGGTTCAGGTAAATGAAGTTGATATTTCCAATGTAAGCATTGGCCAAAAAGTAATGCTCACATTTAGCGCGGTGGATGGACTCAACGTTTCCGGAAAAATTGAAAAAATGGATTCTTTGGGAACTTTAACTTCTGGCGTTGTCACTTATAACGTAACCATAGGTTTTGATACCCTGGATCCGAGAATCAAGCCGGAAATGAGTGTTTCAGCTTCAATTATCACCAGCGTAAAACAAAATGTCATTACCGTTCCCAACAGTGCGGTAAAAACGCAAAATGGAAATTCCTATGTTCAAATACTTGTTGATGGAGTCCCTCAAAACAAAGCAGTTAAAGTTGGCGCTTCAAATAATACGGAAATGGAAATTATCAGCGGTATAAATACGGGAGACAATGTTATTACCCAAACTATAAATTCAAGTACTTCAACTTCTTCAACTTCTTCAACTTCTTCGAGTTCGGGCAGTAGTAGCCTAAGGCTTCCTGGGCTAGGCGGCGGCGGACGTGCAGATTAATTTTATTTTAGATAAAATTTAAAATATCATGATTGAATGCAAGGATATTAAAAAATGTTATGTAAATGGAGATGTTGAAACTATGGCGCTTAGAGGAGTTTCTTTTAAGGTTAAAGAAGGGGAATTCGTTTCCATTATCGGGCCATCAGGAAGCGGGAAATCAACACTTATGCATATAATCGGGGCTCTTGACAATCCGACCAGCGGAGAATATTTTTTGGACGGCCGAGAAGTTTCAAAATTAAATGACGACGAACTTTCCGATCTCCGTCGGAACAAAATCGGGTTCGTTTTTCAGTCTTTCAATCTATTGCCAAGAACTTCTGTTCTTCAAAATGTGATGCTCCCGCTTCTTTTTGCTGGAATTTCGAAAGAAGAAAAAGTAGCTCGAGCTAAGGAATGCCTTAAATACGCAGGAATGGAAGAGGACAAATTTATGAATTTATCCAATCAATTATCCGGAGGACAGATGCAACGAGTAGCCATCGCCAGGGCCCTGATAAATAATCCTTCCATAATTTTAGCCGATGAACCAACGGGAAATCTGGATACCAAAACCAGCCGCATTATTATGGAAGCGCTTCGGGAATTAAACAAAAAGGGCCATACCATAATTTTGATAACTCACGAAATGGATGTGGCTGACTATGCCAATAGGGTAATTCATATTCGGGACGGGTTAGTTGAAAAAGATGAGAGAAATATTCCCAATGACCATAAATTGTGAAAATATATGCTAGCCGATCTATTTAAAGAAATAATTCGTTCTCTTGCGGGAAATAAAGTAAGGTCAGGCCTTACTATTTTGGGCATTGTCATCGGCATTGCTTCGGTGATAGCTTTAGTGGCTATTGGCGAAGGCGCTCAAAATTCAATTGCTAAAAACATCGAAGCTATCGGATCGAATTTGATTTTAGTTAATCCGGGTTCCCAGAGAGTGGGCGGAATCAATCAGGGATTTGGCAGCGCCCAATCCTTGACAGTGGAAGATGCAGATGCTATCAGAAGCGAAATTTCCAATATCAATGCGGTAGCTCCATCAGTTTCCAGGCGCTACCAGGCAACAGCCAAAGGCAATAATACCAATACTCAGGTGATTGGAACGATTCAGGATTATTTAACGGTGCGCAATGTTTCCATTGACAGCGGAACATTTTTCAGCGACCAGCAATTAAAAAGCTCCGCTAAAGTAGCCGTATTAGGTCCGACAACCAGAGATGATTTGTTCGGAGCGAACGCTGATTCTGTCGGGCAAATGATACGTATCAATAAAATAGATTTTCAGGTAGTTGGCGTTACCGTAGCTAAAGGCGGTAGCGGATTCAGCAATCAAGATGATATAATCTATGTTCCTTTGGCTACCGCCCAGCATTATTTATCCGGCAATCAGTATGTTAGCAACATAAGCGTTGCTGCGATTGACCAAGCTTCCATGGCTTCCGTTCAAGATCAAATTTCGACTCTGCTTCTTTCCCGGCATAAAATTTCTGATCCGGATCAAGCCGATTTCAGCATAATGAATCAAAACGATATTATTGCTACTGCCACGAGCATAACCAGCACTTTCACCATTCTTCTTTCTTCCATTGCCGGAATTTCTCTTCTGGTGGGAGGAATCGGGATTATGAATATGATGCTAACCACTGTGACCGAGAGAACCAGAGAAATCGGGCTTCGAAAAGCGGTTGGAATAAGAAAAATTTATATCAACTTTCAGTTTTTAGCTGAAGCAGTGGTACTGACCTTTTTGGGCGGTATCATGGGAGTTATTTTAGGCTGGATAACTTCGCTGGTTATAACTCGTTTTGTCAGCAGCCTGACAACCAGCATATCTTTATCTTCAATTCTTTTGGCTTTTGGCGTGTCAGCCGGAGTGGGAATAATATTCGGATTTTATCCGGCCCGCCGCGCCGCTAACCTTAGCCCGATTGAAGCACTGAGATACGAATAATTGGATAGTTAACAATTTTTTAGGATTTGTACGGATTGTTTTCTCCTTTTAAAAGGGGGATCGTGAAGGCTTGGGTGTCTTTGTCGCTCTCCCTTTTGCCAAGGGGACGATAACAGTATGATTCCTTTGTTGTCCTGGCAATAGGCAGCTATCTTTTTTCTAAAATCGAAGCTTAGCATATGCATATATGAAAAAAGCGACTATTATATTTCAAGTTATAACTATTGCAGCTATTTTTTTGCTTGCCATAGTTTTTTTAAGAAGAAATGATGCTCCAACTGAGCAAAATGATCAGCCGGCAGTCCAGAATATCGTTCCGCAAACCCAAAGTACATCAAATAACGTAAATCAAAATACCACTATCACGGCCGGTTTTCAGGCTCCGCTGGACAGGGCATCCGAAAGAGTAACCAAAAAGCCGTTTGGAATTTACATCACTCCCGCAACTTCCCCGGTCCAGCCGGAAAGATTTCAAGGCTATCATACCGGAACAGATTTTGAAATTTTTCCGGAAGAATTAAATATAGATGTTCCGGTTCACGCGGTCTGCTCCGGAAAATTATTACTGGAAGAATATGCCAGCGGTTATGGTGGAGTAGCGGTTGAATCCTGCGAATTAGAGAATAATGCTATTACTGTAATTTATGGACATCTAAAACTATCCAGTATTTCATCAAAGACGGGAGATGTAATCAATGCCGGAGATACAATCGGGATTTTAGGAAAAGGCTATAGCGCTGAAACGAATGGGGAAAGAAAACATCTGCATCTCGGCTTTCACAAGGGAACAGCAGTAAATATTAAGGGTTACGTGAACGCCGAAGCGGATCTTTACGAATGGATTGATTCCTGCGAATATGTTTGCCATAATTAAAGTAATTTCATTGGACAAAAAATAAATTTTATGCTATAATTAAAAAAGACGGGTGAGAAAGCCCGTTTTTTGATTTTTTTGCTTTCTCAATGTAAAATAAAAATAAGAAAAAACCTTATATTTTCAAGCATGCTTGATTTTCGAGATACAAAAAAGCCTAAAGAATTCTTTTATATTCTAAAAAATAGATTTAGGTATTTTTTGCAGCGGACGGAAAAAATTTTTCTTAGAGAGATGAAAGAACAGGATATTCACGACCTCTGGGAATATTTGGGCAGCTTTAAAATAGAAAGAAATTACAAGGAAGAAGGCAAAATTTTTTTGTACGCGGTTTCCATATTTTTTCTGGCAACTCTGATTGTAAGCGGAAATCTTATTTTTACGGATCATTTCCGCATTTATTATAAAATGAGCAATGCCCAAGCTAAGGAAGATTCTAATTTAGAAATCGGTGAAAATAGCGGATTGAATACGAGCGTGGAAACCGTTAATAAATATAAGATGAAATCTTCAGAAGAAATTTGCGGAGAAAGCAAAAATCAAAAACAATCCTCCGGCCTTTGCGGAAAAGACGATGAGGAGGAACTTCAAAAAGTAGCCAAGGAAGAAAAAATAGAGCAAATACGGCGTGCCATTGTCTCCAGGCCGAGAGTTGTAAGAATATCTTGCAGGGAAAAAGATTTGGGCGATCCTTCCAGGAGCGACACAAAAGGAAAGCATATGGATGAAGATTGCTGTCCTGATCCGGATGAATGGCCAAAGCCCGGATGTATTTATGATGCTCACGGGTATTCAATTATGCTCAAAGGACCTGCTAAGAAAAAATAATAGATAGCAATAACGCCCCGATGAATCGGGGCGTTTTTTACTATTGATTGAATTGTGGTATAATTAACAAATAGCAATACTTTATAATCCATGAAAAAGAATAAATAATAAATAAAGTAAAAAATATGGAGACAGAAAACATTATTCAAAATTCAAACTGGAAAAATCCGAAAGTTATTTTTAAAATGCTGGCTTTAGCTTTGGTGGGAGCGGTTATCATTGTTTCTATCCTTCGGGAAAGGATCGTACGCGATAATGAAGATACAGTTACGGTTGTGGGAAGAGGAAAGGTTTCCTATCAGCCGGACATGGCAGTTGTAACCCTGGGAGTCCAAGTTGAAAATATAGCCAAGGCAGAGGAAGCCCTTAACAAGCTCAATGATGCTACTAATAAGATAATTTCTGCCATTAAAGTTCTGGGAATTCCGGAAGAAGACATTAAAACCCAAACTTATTCCCTGGTTCCTCATTATGAGTATAAAGTGGAAAATCAAAGCTCGGCTATTTCCGGATATGATGCCAATCAGCAGCTTGTGATAAAAGTAAAAGGCATCGATAAAGATCCGGGACTTTCCGGAAGGGTGATTACAGAAGCGGGGAGAGCGGGATCCAATCAAGTCGTCGGAGTTTCTTTTGATATTTCCAATCCGGAAGAGCTTAAACAACGAGCCAGAATAGCAGCGATAAAGGATGCTAATGAAAAATCGGCCAGTCTGGCCAAAGCGGCAGGAATTAGGAAATTGGGAAATGTGGTGAGTTGGTATGAAAATATAATTCAATCTCCGGATAGCAGCCAGAATTATGGTTATGGAGCAGGAGGGAACGCGGAAAAAGCGGCAAGTCCGGTTCCGGCGCAAATTCCCAGCGGAACAAGCGATATTATTATCGAAATGGGCGTAAATTACCGGATTAGATAAGATATTTGTATTTAGTTTAGGCTCGCGCGTTTGCCTCTTCCAATCCGCTTACTCCGGCGCAATGCCGGACTCCGCCAGCTGGCGGATTAGAATCGCGCCTCCGAAAAGCGAATTGTCGTAGCCAAACGCGCGAGTCGTGTATCTAAAAGCGGAAATAGATTTCCGCTTTCTTTTTTGTATTTATTTTGTTAGTCTTTCTATTATGGGTAAAGGATTTTGGAGAAAATTGAAGAAGCCGTTTTTTGCTTTGGCGCCGATGCTGGACATTACCGATTCGCCATTTCGGCAGATTGTTTCCGAGTGTGGAAAACCGGATGTTTTTTACACCTGGTTTATTTCAGTGGACGGGCTTTGTTCTCCGGGAAAAGATAATATTTTGTTTCAGCCTAATTTAAAAATTACCCGAAAAGAAAGGCCGGTCATAGCCCAACTTTTCGGGAAAGACCCGGAAAAATTTTATAAATCAGCAAAAATTTTAAGCCAGGTGGGCTTTGATGGAGTCGACATTAATATGGGTTGTTCCGATAAGGATGTTTTGAAGCAGGGAGCGGGAGCGGAGTTGATTAAAAATCCAAAACTGGCGCGGGAAATTATTAAAGCGGCAAAAAAAGGCGCGGAATCCGCCAGCCGGCGGATTCCGGTGTCAGTAAAAACTAGGATAGGATACTACAAATCAGATGAAATGGAAGAATGGATATCGGAAATTCTCAAGGAAAAACCGGTAGCGATTTGTCTTCATGGAAGGATTGCCAAACAAAGATATGGAGGAACTTCTGACTGGAAGAAAATTGCTGAAGCGGTAAAATTGGCTGAGGAAAGCAGGACGCTTATAATCGGCAATGGGGATATAAAAAGCCTGGAAGAGGGGATGATAAAAGCTAATGAAACCGGAGTGGATGGAATAATGATTGGACGGGAAATCCTGATAAATCCCTGGATTTTTAGTAAAAAGAAAAAGGAAATTTCCTTAAGGGAAAAAATGAAATATTTTGTAAAACACGCCAAACTTTTCGAAAAATATTATAAAGACAAAAAGGATTTTGGGAATTTCAGAAAATTTATCCGCGCTTACGTCTCCGGTTTTGACGGCTCGAAAGAAATACGAATGAAACTTATGGAAGCCAAGAATTCAAAAGAAATTTCGAGGGTAATCAAAAATATTAAAACAATCTTTTTTTAGCTTCCCTTCGTTGATTTTTAAGATTATAATTAAATCGATATGAAATTATTAGAGGGTAAAAAAGTAGCCGATAAAATTCTTGATAAAATCAAAAAGGATATTAAAAAATCCCAGAGGAAGCCTTCTCTGGCGGTTGTTTTAATCGGCAATGACAAAGCTTCTGAATTGTATGTGAAAATAAAAAAAGAAGAAGCGAAAAAGGTCAGAATTGATTTTTTTCTTTTTCGATTTAAAGAAAATTCAAGCGAGAAAAAAGTCATCGAAAAAATCAGGAATCTCAATAGGGATAGAAAAATAAGCGGAATTATTGTCCAGCTCCCGCTTCCTAAAAAAATAAATACCCAAAAAATTATCAGTTCCGTAAGCTCCTTGAAGGATGTCGATGGATTCTCCGCTAATGGTAAAAATTCAAAAAGTGTTCTCAAACCAGTTTTTCCTATGGCTATAATAAAATTATTAGAAAGTTCAGGGCAAAAAATTGATAATAAGAAGGCAATTGTGATTTCCAATTCGAAGTTATTCGGAGAGGTTATGTCTAAAGCACTGAGAGAGAAGAAAATGAAATCGGGATATATTTTGAAAAAAGAAATCAAAAACAATTTAGCAAAAATAAAAAGAGCGGACATTTTAGTAAGCGCAGTCGGAAGTAGGGGAATTATTAAGGGCGAAATGATAAAAAGCGGAGCAATTGTGATTGACGGAGGGATAGCGAAAGAAAAAAATAAAGTTTTTGGCGATGTGGATTTTAAATCAGTGAAAAATATCGCTGGATTCTTAACTCCCGTTCCGGGAGGCGTTGGCCCGGTGACAGTCGCTTGCTTGCTAAAAAATGTATATTTAGCCTCAAAACTATAGAAAAAAGAACCTAGCGAGGATTGCGGGGTTCTTTTTTTATTGCTATACTTTGAAGGTAATAATGACTTTACAAAAGCCCATGTTTTGGGTATTTTAGCACTAAAATGGAAGAATACGACCACAAAAAAATAGAAAAAAAATGGCAGGATATCTGGCAGAAGACGAAGATCTATCAAGCTGATTTAGACGGAGCGATAAAACCTTTTTATAACTTGATGATGTTTCCTTATCCCAGCGCTGAAGGATTGCATATCGGCAATATGTATGCTTTTGCTCATTCTGATGCATACGGACGATTCATGCGGTTAAAAGGTTTTGATGTTTTTGAGCCTATTGGCTTAGATGGATTTGGTATTCATTCAGAAAACTATGCGATTAAAATAAAAGAGCACATTAAAAATGTTTCAAAGAGAACAGAAAAACATTTCTATAAGCAGCTGCATATGATAGGCAATCAATATGACTGGAGCCGGAAAGTTGAGACATACAAACCCGAATATTATAAATGGACCCAGTGGCTTTTCCTGCAAATGTATAAAAAGGGGCTGGCTTATCGCGGAAAATCGCTAGTCAATTGGTGCCCTGGCTGCAAAACCGTTTTGTCAGACGAGCAGGTGATCAGCGGGGCATGCGAACGCTGTTCAACTCCGACGGAAAAGAGAGAGATGGAACAATGGTTTTTCAAGATCACTGATTATGCTGAAAAATTATTGGAAAATCTGTCTTGGATTGACTGGTCGGAGGAAGTAAAAATCGGCCAGCGTAATTGGATAGGAAAAAGCGAAGGAGCAGAACTAGAATTTCGAGTTTCGAATTCTGAATTTCGAATAAAGGTATATACTACCAGATTGGATACCATATTCGGCTGTACTTATTGTGTGGTTGCGCCGGAACACCCGATTATTAAAAATTTAAAAGATAAAATAAAGAATTATAGCAAAGTTGAAAAATACGTTGCTGATGCGCGTAAAAAAACTGAATTAGAAAGAACAGCGCTTCAAAAAGAAAAAACCGGAGTAGAGCTTGAGGGAATAAAAGTTATCAATCCGTTTAACAACGAGGAAATTCCGCTTTTTGTGGCTGATTATGTCTTGGGACACTATGGCACCGGAGCGGTAATGGCAGTATCGGCGCATGATGAAAGAGATTTTGAATTTGCGAAAAAATACAAGTTGTCTATAAGATATGTAATTCATCCAACAGTAGGTTGGCGTCCAAAATCTAAAAATGTTTTGAAAACATTTGAGAATATTTTTCCAGAAAAAGACGAAAAAACAAATGAGTGGCTAACAAAAAGACTAGAGAAAGATGATAAACCATATATAAATTATGGCAAGTTAATAAATTCGGGTAAATATACTGGATTATATTCAGATAAGGCTATCGATGTATTAACGAAATGGCTGGAGAAGGAAGAAATCGGAAAGAAAAAAATAAATTATAAAATTCGTGATTGGTGCGTTTCTCGCCAACGCTATTGGGGACCGCCAATCCCCATGATTTTTTGCAAGAAATGCGGATGGCAACCGGTTCCGGAAAAAGACTTGCCGGTGTTTCTTCCTGAATTGGATAATTTTTTGCCGGACGGTTCAGGCAAAGGCCCGTTAAATAAAGTCAAAGAGTTTGTTAATACAACTTGTCCGAAATGCAAGGGTCCGGCAGAACGGGAAACTGATGTTTCCGATCCCTTTGTCGATTCGTGCTGGTATTTCCTTAGGTATCCTTGCACGGAATTCAGAGATAAGCCTTTTGATAAAAAACGTTTAGGAAAATGGATGCCTGTAGATATGTATATCGGAGGAAAAGAACATACGGTTTTGCATCTTTTGTATTCAAGATTCGTAGCTATGGTGCTTCATGAATTAGATTATCTGAAGGAAGAAGAACCATTTAAAAGATTTTTTGCTCACGGATTGCTCATCAGCCGGGGAGCAAAAATCAGTAAATCTAAAGGAAATATCGTTAATCCTGATGAATATATAGATAAGTTTGGCGCTGATACAGTGCGGCTGTATCTGATGTTCTTAGGCGATGTTCGCTTAGGAGGAGATTGGCGCGACTCGGGAATTAATGGAATGTCCAGATTTGTAAATAGAGTTTGGAAACTGGCTAGTGATGTTATTGAAAAAGAAGGCAATGAACCGAAATGCCTAAGGAATACACACAAAACGATAAAAAAGGTTACTGACGAATTAGAAAGTCTAAAATTCAATACTGCAATCGCTGCGATTATGGAATATGTCAATTATCTTCGGGAAGCTTATGATACAAAAGGAACAGTAAATAGAAAACCAATTAAAACTTTGGCTAAGCTCTTGGCGCCTTTTGCTCCGCATATTGCCGAAGAATTATGGCAGAAGTTAGGTCATAAAGAGTTAATATTTAAGGAAAAATGGCCGGAATATGACCCGGCGCTTATTAAAGATGAAGAAATTGAATTAGTGATTCAAATAAACGGAAAACTTCGAGACAGGATAAAAGTTTCAGCCAATATTTCCGAAGATGAGGCGAAAAAAATTGCGCTGAAAAGCGAAAAAGTGAAAAAATTTATCGGAGATAAAAAAATTAAGAAAACTATTTTTGTTAAAGGGAAGTTAATTAATATTGTCATATAACATTATGCAGGCAGTCATACTTACCGCTGGGCGCGGAAAGCGGATGAAAAATCTCACGGAGAAAAAAAATAAGAACATGCTTAAAGTCAACGGCAAGCCGATTTTGAAGTATAAATTGGATTCGCTTCCGAAAGAAATAGACGAAATTATTTTTGTCATCGGTTATCACGGCGATGAAATAAGGAGGCAGTTTGGAAAAAAATATAAAGGCCGAAAAATAAGTTATGTAGAGCAGAAAAAACTGAATGGAACCGGAGGAGCGATCCACAAAGCCAAGAAGTTACTCAAAGGAAGATTTTTAGTGATTTATGGTGATGATTTGTATCATAAGGATGACATTGAGGAAATTATTAAATTTGATTTGGCAATATTGGCTAAGGAAATTAAGGATGTCACCAGATTCGGAATTTTAAAAACTGACAAAAACGGACATCTTGTTGATATTATTGAAAAACCGAAGAAATCAAAAAGCAAATTAGCCGCCATTGGACTTTTTTTGCTAAACAAAGACTTTTTCAAATATAAATTAGTTTCGATTGGCGGAGGAGAATTTGGTCTTCCGCAAACGTTAGCCAGAATGTCAAAAGAGCACAAGATAAAGATTATTAAAGCCAAGCGCTGGCATCCAATCGGCCATCTAGAAGACTTAAAATCAGCGGGAAAAAACCTGCATAAGTTTATAAAATAATAATAGCGATATGAAAGTATTCATTGACTTCGATGGCGGTTTATTTAATACTAAAGTTTTTAATAATAACATAAAGAAGATTTTTTGAAAAAGAAACAAAGTACTGCAATTTTAAGGCGAGGAACTTTAAGGATGTGATAAAAAATTTAGAGCCATAAGATGGAAAACAAAAAACAAAAAGAGAAAAAATACAAGATTGAGGAATTCCATAAAGAAACTGGATTGCCTCTTGTCATAGTGAAAAAGTTGATTATTAGGGGAGAAATTGAAGCAGTAAAAGCAATAGATGGAACCTTTGAAATTGCCGAATCAGAGGTTTTAAAAATAAAAGAGCTGGTTAAACATCCTTGGGCCAAGGCAAAGATTTTTTTCAAAACCCTCGGTCCGGGACTTATTACCGGAGCATCGGATGATGATCCTTCCGGAATCGGAACCTATTCTTCCGTCGGGGCGAAATTCGGCCTGGCGATTATTTGGATGGCAGCCTGGCTTTTGCCGATAATGCTGGCGGTTCAGGAAGTTTGCGCCAGGATCGGAGTAGTGACCAATAAGGGATTAGCCGGAGTTTTGAACAGGCATTACAGTAAAAAAATAGTTTTTAGCATTGTAGTTTTACTCATTATCGCTAACGTTGTCAATATCGGCGCAGATCTTGGAGCAATGGGCGCGTCGCTCAGTCTTCTTACCGGACTAAATTTCTATCTCGGGATAATTGCCTTTGCTCTATTCGTTATCCTGATTGAAGTTTTTGTAGCATACCGTCTTTATTCAAAAATTCTAAAGTGGCTGGCAATTTCAGTTCTTTCTTATGTGGTAGCCGGATTTTTTATCAATCCCGAGTGGCATTTGATTTTTAAGAATGCTTTTATTCCGCAAATCAGTTTCAGCAAGGAATATGTTTTTGCGATGATAGCGGTTTTTGGAACTACCATTACTCCATATCTTTTCTTTTGGCAGGCATCGGAAGAAGTCGAAGAGAACAAGCTTATTAAAAAGAGAAACTACAAAGAAAAAATATGCGATCGGATGGGAAGAATGAGAACTGATGTTAAAACCGGAATGATTTTAGCCAATGTAGTGTTTTTCTTTATTGTTTTGACGACCGCCCAGGTGCTTTTTAAAAACGGAATTACGGAAATAAATTCGGCTCAAGAAGCGGCGCTAGCGCTTCGTCCATTTGCCGGGGACTTTGCTTATCTTCTTTTTGCAGCAGGAATCATCGGAACCGGGCTTCTGGCTGTTCCCGTGCTGGCCGGTTCAGGCGCTTATGCAATTTCAGAGATAATGAAATGGAAAGAAGGACTAGGTTTTAAGTTTTCCAGAGCCAGAGGATTTTATTTAGTCATAATAGTTTCTATTTTGTTCGGGCTTGGGTTGAATTTCTTTAATATTAATCCTATTGCCGCTCTTTATTATTCAGCTTTCATTAATGGAATAATTGCGGTACCGCTCCTGGCGGCTATTATGGTTGTCGGAGATGACAAGAAAATAATGAAATCCGAAACACATCCTTTTTGGGTAAGAATCTTCGGATGGTTCGGAGTATTGGCAATGACGATGGCGATAATATTAATGGTTGTTTTCTATATAATATAAATATTTAAAATTTAAGATTTAAGATTATAAAACTTATGTGCGGAATTGTAGGCTATATCGGAAAACAAAAAGCAGCGCCGATTTTGATAGAAGGACTCAAGCGTTTGGAATACCGGGGTTATGATAGCGCGGGAATCTCTGTGCTTGAAAAAGAAAAAATATCTACTTTCAAATCTGTCGGCAAAGTAGCAGAACTTGAAAGTAAAATAAACGGAAAAAATATTTCCGGAGATATCGGCATTGCCCACACTCGCTGGGCAACGCATGGAAAACCTTCCGATAAAAATTCCCACCCGCACTCTGATTGCAAAGGAAATATTTTTTTGGTACATAATGGAATTGTAGAAAATTATCAGGAACTCAAGGATAAGCTGATAAAGAAGGGACATAAATTTTCTTCAGAAACAGACACTGAAGTCATAGCGCATCTCATGGAAGAATTTAATAAGAAAATGGATTTTAAAAATTCCGTTCTTGAAACCCTGAAATTGATTCGAGGAACATATGGGCTGGCGATAATAAACAAAAAAGAGCCCGATAAGATTATCGCGGCCCGCTTAGGAAGCCCTTTGGTTTTGGGTCTTGGAGAAAAAGAATATATCCTGGCCTCTGATGTTTCGGCAATTATCCGTTATACCGACAAGGTAATTTTTTTGGAAGACGGAGAAGTAGCGATTATTGAACCGGAAAATTATGAGATTATTAATCTTAAAAACAAACTGCTGAAAAAGAATGTTTCCAAACTGGATTGGTCAATCGAGAAAGCGGAGAAACAAGGGTTTGATCATTTTATGCTCAAGGAAATTTTTGAGCAGCCTGATTCAATTTCTGATGCTATTCGCGGGAGGCTGATAATAAAAGATGGATTGGCAAAACTCGGAGGGCTTAAGGATATAAGTAGCAAACTCAGAGACCTGGAGCGGATAATAATTGTAAGCTGTGGCACGTCATATCATGCCGGACTGGTTGGAGAATATATGCTGGAGGAATATGCGGGAATTCCGGTTGAAGTGGAATATGCTTCGGAATTCCGCTATCGAAAACCGCTGCTTAATAAAAAAACTGCAGTACTGGCGATTTCTCAATCCGGCGAAACGGCTGATACTTTGGCGGCAATCAGGGAAGCGGAAAATAAAGGAGTGCTGACGCTGGGAATTGTGAATACCGTTGGTTCGACAATTGCCCGGGAAACTGATGCCGGAGTGTACAATCATGCCGGACCGGAAATTGGCGTGGCTTCGACCAAAGCGTTCACTTCCCAGCTTTCAATTCTTGTTCTCCTCACATTATTTTTGGGACGCCAAAGGGAAATGTCTATGGTAATGGGGAAGAGAATCACCAGCGAGATGAACAAAATTCCCCGGTTGGTTGAAAAAATTATTGCCAGTTCGAAAGAAATTAAAAAAATTGCCCAAAAATATATCAAATATCAGAACCTTCTTTACCTTGGAAGAAAATATAATTTTCCTATTGCTCTTGAAGGAGCGCTCAAAATAAAAGAAATTTCCTATATCCATGCCCTTGGTTATCCCTCGGGAGAAATGAAACACGGAACAATCGCTCTTGTCGACAAAGATTTTCCTTCAATTTTCATTGTCCCGAAGGACAGCGTCTATGAGAAAAATGTAAGCGGAATGCAGGAAATCAAAGCGCGCGGCGGGAAAATAATCGCCATTGCCACTGAAGGAGATAGTGCCATCAAGAAATTAGCTGACGACGTGATTTATATTCCCAAAACTCTAGAAATGCTGACGCCCTTGCTATCTGTCATCCCATTACAACTATTCGCCTATTATGTCGGGGTTTTTAAGGGATGCGATGTAGACAAACCGAGGAATCTTGCTAAATCGGTTACTGTTGAATAAAAATGAATTTAGAAAATTTAGAAAAGTTTTTAAAAGACAACAATCAGCCGAAGTTTCGGCTGGAGCAGATTAAGAAAGCCATCTTTGAAGACGGCGTTTCTTCGTTTTTGGAAATTTCGACAATTCCAAAAAACTTACAGGAATTATTGAACAAGGAAATGAAAATTTTATCTTTTGAGGTTGAAAAAGTTTTAGTTTCAAAAGATAAGCTTTCAATAAAAGCGCTTTTAGAATTGTCTGATGGCAGCTATATAGAAACTGTTTTGTTATCGCCCAGACCAAATACTTATACCGCGTGTATTTCATCTCAGGTCGGCTGTCCGCTTGGATGTGCTTTTTGCGCGACCGGAAAAGGCGGATTTAAAAGAAATTTAACCACTGAAGAAATAACCGACCAAGTATTGTTTTGGAGACAATATCTCGCAGCGCATAGCTCAAAACTTGAATCTCGAAAGGTAGGTAATATTGTATATATGGGCATGGGAGAACCGTTTTTGAATTGGGAAGAGGTGAAAAAAAGCGCGGAAGACTTAATAAATCCGAAATTATTCAATTTTGGCTCCAGAAGTATTTCTATTTCCACGGTCGGTGTTAAAAATGGAATTAAGAAATTTTTGGCCGAATTCCCGCAGGTGAATCTGGCGATCTCGCTTCATTTCGCTAACGATGAAATGCGAAGCAGATTTATGCCGTCAAACAAAGCGCATAGCTCGGAAGACATAAAAAAAGATTTGGGAGAATATTTCAAGAAAAGCAAAAGAAAAGTTTTTATCGAATACATTATGTTTGAAGGGCTTAATGATAGTTTAAAGGACGCAGGGGAATTGGCGGGGTATTTGAAATCAATCGGGAATTTTTATCTTCTTCACGTCAATCTTATATCATATAATTCAGTGAACAGTGAACAAGGGACAAAGAACAGTAATATTTTTTCTCCTTCTTCGAAAAATAAAATATTAAAATTCAGAAATTATCTTCTTCAAAATAAAATAAACGCGACTATAAGAAAAAGCCTCGGGCAGGAAATATCCGGGGCTTGCGGACAGCTGGCTGGGAAATGATTTATTCTCCGATAATCTGAAGGGCGATTTGGCGGGGACGCGATCTGTCTAATTCTACTGCGAATATTCTCTGCCATCTTCCAAGCTGAAGGCTGTTCTTGATGATGTTCATCATGGCTGATGTTGGAAGATGAATGGCCTTGTTGTGCGAATGCCCGTTTTTACATTCTCCATCACACATATTCACGGTTCTGATTTTAAAATTATCGTGCATGTACTTGGAGGTTCTTGGCGCCATTCTTTCCAGCAGTTTTTTCATATCTTCAATAAGGAGCGGTTCGGCTTCGTTTACAATCACGGCCATAGTGGTGTGCATGCTTTGGATATTGATTATTCCATTTTTGATTCCAGCTTTTTTTATTTTCTTCTGGATTTTTTCGGTGATATCAATAAAATCCAAAGTGGTTGCAGTTTTGAGCTTAATGATTTCGTTGATAATTTTCATAGTTGTTTTTCAATAACATTATTCATTATATTCCTTCCGTACAAAAAGAAAAGACCCTGTCAAGGCAGGGTCTCGGGAGGTTATTATTTTATAAATCCAAAGTGTTTTAGGGCGGGGATGATATTCGGTCCGAGGTTTTTTGGAAGGTTATCAATATTAAACCAACTCCATTCCCGGATATCTTTTCCGGGTTTTATTTCTCCGATTCTTTTGGCGAGAAAATGAACCAATATTACATCTAATTTTCCTTCCGGAGTTTCCTTGGTCGCGTATGTGATAAATGGATTTTCGTCCAAAATTTCAATATCAATTCCCAATTCTTCTTCGGGTCTTTTACGTGCTGTTTCAATCAGCCCCCAATTATCTTCAGTTCTGCCTCCGCAGAATTTCCAAAAGTCCGTATCTCCATGTTGATCCAGCAAAACCTTATTGTTCTCTACGATTACCGGTCCACTTGCTATTATTATTTTTGGCATAGCTTATCTCCTTTCCTTTATTATATAAGTTTTACCATATAAGTATTTTCAAGTCTATATCCCAATTTTCGATAATATTCCCGCACGCCTACTCCTGATATTACTACAATTTTATTCAAATTAAATTCCTTTTTGGCGATTTTTTCCGCTTCCAAAATTAGTTTTTTGCCAAGTCCGATATGCTGGGGGGAGGTTTTGTCTTTTTTATTTATTTTAGCTAATTTCCCATAGGTATGCACTTCGCGGATAATAGCGGAATTTTTACCCCCACACCAATTTTTGTATTTGTGAGAGGAAGTTGATTTTTGAAAATTCGAAGGATAATTATCCCCAATGTTTCGAGTGTAACGTATTTGGTGTGGGGGCGTGCTCGTAATTCGAAGTCGAAGAAGGGCGAAGAGCTTTTTTCTGTCCGGTGAAACATATTGCAGAAATATTTCCTTCCCGTCCGAAGCATTATAATTAATTCTGTCTAAAACAATTTTTTCTCGAATAGCGTAATCTGCTCCGATCTCTCGGCAGCGAATGCACTGGCAAGCAGAATTTTTTTCAATAAGCTGGCGAAGATTGGAAATAGTCGGACCGGCAACTATTGAAGTTGAAGGAACATCACGAACTAGGCGGGCAATCCGGACATAAGGTGGAATAATTTCTTTCTTGACTTTCAAAATAAATTTTTGGAAATTTTTATCGGTAAGCGGTTTGTATTTCTTTGCTCTCCATATTTTGTATAATGCGCTGTTTTTAGTGACGATAGTCGGGTAAATTTTAAGCATATCCGGCTGAAAGTCAGAATTACTGAATAATTCTTTAAACATCCAATAATCTTTTTTAAGGCTGGAACCGTAAAGTCCCGGCATAATATGATAATTTATTTTAAATCCAGCATCTTTCAGCAATTTTGTGGCTCGAATGGTTTCGGAAACCGAATGTCCCCGCTTATTTTTTTCAAGTACGTTGTTAAGAATACTCTGCACGCCAATTTCCACCCGCGTACATCCCAAATTTCTGAAATTTGCAATTTCTTTTTCATCAATACAATCAGGGCGAGTTTCCAGAGTTAATCCGACAATCCTATGCTTTGCCTTCTCGTTTTTCCCTTGCTCTTCCAGCAATAATTTGTCCAAATCTGACTTTAGGAACTTTCTGGCTTTATGAACGTTACGAACTCTTTCATATTCATTACACGCCTTAAAACATTGCCAGATAAAATATTTTTGATAATGGCCAGGCAATGCGCTAAACGTTCCTCCCATCACGATAAGTTCGATTTTATCAGTATTATGTCCGTTGAGTTCCAGGGAGTTTATTCTCGTTTGAACTTGGTCGTAAGGATTAAATTCCACCTTGATAGCGCGCATTACTGCCGGTTCATTGGAGAGATAACTCTTGGGCATATCTTTTTCCGTCGGGCAGTAAAGGCATTTTCCCGGGCAAGGATAGGATTTGGTAAGAACGGCGATGACAGCCACTCCGGATTCGGTTCGGACACCACGGCTTTTTAGTAATTTTTCCAATTTTTCGCTTCTTCTGATTCTTTTGGTTTTGAGCAATTTGTCATAACAATCCCGGAGGTCGGCATTAGTCGGAGGAAAACCGCCAATTTTCCGGCAAATGTCTTTTTTGAGCTGCTGAAAACCCTCACTGCTTTTCGGCAGCTTTTTCATTGCTAATTTAATAAATTTGTCGTAATCTTTATGCATATGAAAAAAGAAATTGCTGATAAAATATTAAAAGAAACAGAATCTGGCTATGATTTTATTTCTGATAAGTTTTCCGAGACCAGGAAATATTTCTGGCGGGATCTGGAATTTATCAGAAATTATGCTAAAAATGGCGATAATATTCTTGATTTTGGCTGCGGAAATGGCCGGCTCCTGGAATTATTTTCAGGAAAAAATGTGAATTATTTTGGGGTGGATACTTCTTCGAAATTAATAGAAATAGCCGGACAAAAACACAAGGGTGATAATGTAAAATTTCAAAAAGTATCTAGTTCTGAAAGCTTACCATTTCCGGATAATTTTTTCAATGCGGTTTATTCTGTCGCGGTTTTTCATCATTTCCCCGGAAGAGGGTATCGGGAAAAGATGGCAAAAGAATTATTCCGAATTACAAAACCGGGAGGATATGCTATAATAACCGTCTGGAATCTTTGGCAAAGAAAATACATTGGCAGGATATTGAAAAACTGGAAAAATAAGATATTGAGAAAGAGCCCTTTAGATTGGAATGATTGCTACATAACCTTCAAGAACAATCAGGGAGAGGTTTTTTCACGCTATCATCGCGCATTTGCCAAACATGAAATAATAAAAATTTTCACCCAAGCCGGATTTACCCCCACACCAGAATGCTTCACGCGTAAGTGCGGAGATGAATGGCTTAAAACACAAGGCGTATCAACCCAACGTTCCGGGCATAATCCCGTGGTGTGGGGGTTTAAGAAAAAAGCAGTTAAAATCGGAGGAAATATCGTTTTTATAGGCAAAAAGTAAATCGTGTGCTATAATTTAAGTGTCGAATTATAATAAATAATTTTATAAAATAGAATCAGGAGGTGAAATATGGACGAGCAAACACAACAAACTCAAACTCCGCCAGTTCAGCCGGTTGCTCCGCAAGGAAATAAATCTGACGCTGAAAAAAACAAGGCTATGGCAATAGTGGGATACATTATTCCTATTTTGTTTTTTGTCCCATTGATAACTGACGCAAAAAATAGCCCATTTGCCAAGTTTCATTCCAATCAACAGCTCATTCTTCTTTTGGCGGCAATAGCAGTTAATATTGTAGGAGGAGTGATTCCGTTTATTGGATGGTTTTTAATCTTGCCTTTCGGATCAATCGCTTTAATTGTTCTTGCGATTATGGGAATTATTAACGCAGCCAAGGGTGAAATGAAAAAGCTCCCGGTAATTGGAGGATTTTCGATTATCAAATAGTTATTGAACATATATTTTCTATAAAAAGCAGGTGATTTTATTATTGCCTGTTTTTATATTATAGAATAGAATAAAGGTAGGTTTCTAAAGCCTTAAAAATCCGTGTAATCTTTAAATATAAAAGAAGAATCCTCATGGAAAAAAAGACAAAAATTGTGGCCACCATCGGTCCATCATCGGAAAAAAAGGAAACGCTTCGGGAAATGATAAAAAACGGAATGAATGTTGCCCGGCTTAATTTTTCCCATGGCGATTATTCAAGCCACAAGGCGGTTATCGAAAATATCCGCGATCTCTCAAAGGAATTAGGCGAGAGTATTGGAATTATGGCCGATCTTCAGGGACCGAGGATTAGGACATCGGTAGAAAATGAAATAGAGATAAAAAAAGGAGAAAAAGTAATAATTTCGGACATATCGAAAAATCCCGAATCTCAATCCGCCGGCTGGCGGACAAATTTCAAATCTTTTTACCTGGATTGCCCGGGAATTATTCAGGATATTGAAATTGGAAACACGATACTTATTGAAGATGGCCTGCTAAGCGTGAAAGTCATTGAAAAAAATAGTGAATTTTTGAAAGCGGAAGTTATTGATGCCGGAATCATAAAGGATGAAAAAGGCGTTAATATTCCCGATGCCAAGCTGAAGATTCCTCCGATCACCGAAAAGGATGAAAAAGATTTGGAATTTTCGCTTAAAAACGAGGTTGATTTTGTGGCGATGTCTTTTGTGAGTAATGCCAAGGATATTGAAGATCTTCGAAATAAAATAAAAAAAATATTGGGTCATGAGCCTGCCCGCAATGCTTCGCATAGCGATGCAGGCGGGAATAATCTGCCTCAAATAGTGGCTAAAATTGAAAGGAAAGAAGCTATTGAAAATCTGGATGAAATAATAGAAGCGACTGATGCGGTTATGGTAGCCAGGGGAGATTTGGGAATTGAAATAAATGAAACGAAAGTAGCAATTCTTCAGAAGGAAATAATCGCGAAAAGCATTAACAGCCTGAAGCCGGTAATTGTGGCAACAGAAATGCTTTCCAGTATGATTCAAAATCCGCGTCCGACCAGGGCGGAAGTGAGCGACGTAACTAACGCTGTAATTGATCACACCGATGCGGTGATGCTTTCCGGAGAATCGGCTAATGGAAAATATCCGGCAGAAACGGTAAAAACAATGGCAGAAATTATTGCCAATACCGAGGAATCTCCCTATGATGATATCTGTAATTTCAACATTAGGCAGGAATTGTCGAATGAATATGTCAATTTTATAAAAAACTCCTGCAGTTTATTGGCTAATTCAAATGCGAAAGCAGTAGCTATTCTTAGCAGAGGGGGATTTACCGCCCGGGTAATTTCTCACTTCAGGCCTATCCAGATGATTTTGGTAGGAACCAATAATGAAAAAACTTATTATCAGTCATCTTTAGTTTGGGGAATAAAAGCGTCCCTTCTCAAGAATGGGAAAATTGACGAAGTAATTGAATATTTGCTAAAAAAAGCTCAAAATGATAAATTGCTGGAAACTGGCGATAAAGTGGTTATTATTGGAAAAAATGATGACAGAAAACATCGGTTTGTGAACATTCGGGAAATCCAGTAGCGTTATTAGATGGAGGCGTCGCATAGTGGTCTAGTGCGCTCGCTTGGAAAGCGAGTATATCGCAAGGTATCAGAGGTTCAAATCCTCTCGCCTCCGCCAGTAATGCGTCATAATCCTACGGCCGTAGAATAATGACACAAATGAAAAATAAAAAATTATTTTGATATGTTAAAATAATAAAAATATGTCTACTATTGAACAAAAATTTAGAGAAATGGACAGAAGATCCAAAGGAGAAAATGCGATTCCGACAGAAGGAGTAACAGAAAAGAAAAAAGAAGAAGCTTCCGGACACAAACCTTTAACTGAAGAAGAATTTTTAAATCGGCTTAATGAACCAAGAGAGAAGGGATGTTCCACGAAGGAAAAAAATCGGGTAGTTAAAGCTGCATTAAAACCGGGGGCGTCGGAAGTAGTGCGATCCCTTTTGAGACTGGATAGATTAGAAAGGATTACGTTAAGCAATGAATGCAAGCGTAGGTTTAACAATTTTGCTGCGAATGGACCTCAGGGGAATGTTTATTTGCCTTTCGAGATTATCTTAGCGGAAGGCTTGGACGAAAAATCATTTATGGAAGAACTGGGAGACGCCGGCAAAGAAATTAAGGTTATCAGTTCGTCAACGCTTTGACATTGGCGCTTGTCAGTTGTAAGATTCAACGAAGTCTTTTAACAAAAAAAGAGGAGGAATGGCTATGGAAAACGCTGAAATTCTTATCCTCGGGGGAATTAAGAAAGCGTTGGAAAAAATGGGTTGGAAACCCGAGGAAGTGGCAAAAGTAATTACTGGAGCAAAGTGGAAAGCGGATTTAAAAGTTGATAGAACAGAGTTATGCGAGCTAATAAACAGCTTAGAAGAAGTATACGAGATAATAGTGCCCAGTGAAAAGTTTGAAAAAATGGTGACAGTTATAGACACCATAAAGTGCATTGAACAACATATCGAGAAAAAAGAAGTCTCTCGCTCGGGTCAAAAAGCCGCTCCTACGCGCGAAAGATAAAGCGGAGATTTCATTCTTGGTCGTAAGGGAGGAATAGACCAAAAGTGATTCTCTCAAGCGCTTGGTCGAACAGTATAAATTGCCGTTCGCGACTGAGCGCTTTTTTATTTCTGATTTGACAAACCAGCCTGTCTCGGCGATGATTAAGATGAAATATATGCCAAAGAAAATTAAACTGGCGATTTTGTTTGGAGGAAAATCGGCTGAACATGAAATATCAATAAAATCAGCCAAAAATATTTATAATGCTCTGAATAAGAAGAAATATTTTCCTTATCTGTTTTGGATTAGCAAGAGCGGAGAATGGTATTTGTGTAAAGATTCGATATTTTCCCTGGAAGATATCAATAATAATAGCGCCAGACAATATTTAATTTCCCGAGCTGGATTTTTGCCAGGAGGAAAAGGCTCGGTATTTTTAGAAAAAGGAAAAAATAAAAAAATCAAAGTTGATGCCGTTTTTCCGATTTTGCACGGTCCCTTTGGAGAAGACGGATCAATCCAGGGACTTCTTAGAATTTCCGATATCCCGTTTGTCGGTTCGGGAGTTTTGGGTTCGGCAGTCGGAATGGATAAAGACGTTATGAAAAGATTGCTAATTCAGGCAGGGCTTCCGGTAGGAAAATATTTAGCCATAAGAAAAAATGACACAGCAAATATTAAAAGAATTGAAAAATTTTTAGGCTGGCCGATTTTTGTAAAACCGGCTAGCTTGGGATCATCAGTGGGCATCAGCAAAGCTTCCGGCAAAAATGAATTAGTTAAAGCTATGAAATTGGCTTTTCAATATGACAATAAAATCGTGTTGGAAAAATTTTTAGAAGGCAGAGAGATTGAATGCGCGGTATTAGGAAATGAAAAAGCGAAAGCATCTCTTCCCGGAGAAATAAAAGTTTATAGCGATTTTTATTCTTATAAAACCAAGTATCTGGATGAGAAAAGTTCAGAGCTCGTATATCCGGCAAAACTTAGCCAGGGTTTAATAAAAAAAATTCAAACTTTGGCAGTCAGGACTTTTAAAACTCTGGAATGCGAAGGCTTGAGCCGAGTTGATTTTTTTCTGAAGAAGGACGGTTCTATTTTTGTAAACGAAATAAACACAATGCCGGGATTCACTTCAATCAGCATGTATCCAAAGCTTATGGAACTGATGGGTTATGACAATTCGGTTTTAATTGATAATTTAATTGAGTTAGCCTTTTCCCGGTACAAGAGAGAGAAGAGAATAAGCATACGGGGCAAGTGAAATTTTTTTAGCCTCCGATTGTTATAATTAAGGCATATTAATTTCTTCCAATAATGAATTCAGCCGTTCAGGACATTAAGGACCGAATCAACATTGTTGATTTGATTGGGGAGTATGTTCGTACCCAAAAAGCGGGCGCTAACTGGAAAGCGCTTTGCCCCTTTCATCATGAAAAAACTCCGTCTTTTATGATAAACGAGGAAAAGCAGATTTGGCATTGCTTCGGGTGCGGAAAAGGAGGGGATGCCTTCGGATTTCTCATGGAAATTGAAGGAATTGAATTCAAGGAAGCACTTAAGATTTTGGCTGAAAAAACCGGAGTGGAGCTTCCCAAATTCAGCAAAGAACAGGCAGAATTTGTGGATGATAAAAAGAAAACCCTGGAAATTTTGGAGCTGTCAGCAAAATTTTACGAAAAACAGCTTTGGGACGGAATGGGGAAAGAAAAAATACTTTCCTATCTCCGCGGGAGAGGACTGAAGGACGAATCCATAAGAGAATTCAGATTGGGCTACGCGCCAGATGGCTGGGACAATTTAATGAAATTTCTAACTGGCAGAGGATATAGCACCGGCGATGTAGAAAAAACCGGTTTGCTGGTAAGTAAAAATGAAGCCAAGAGCAATAGTTTTTACGACAGGTTCAGGAACAGGATAACTTTTCCCGTTATGGATGCAATGGGACAAGTGGTTGGATTCTCGGCTCGGGTGGCTCCGGGAGGAGACGAATCGCAGGCGAAATATGTGAACACTCCGGAAACTTCGGTTTATCACAAGAGCAAAGTTCTCTACGGGCTTAGCAGAGCCAAACAGGACATCAAAAGCAAGAATTCCGCCATAATTGTGGAAGGCAATATGGATGTGATTGCGGCGCATCAGGCGGGAATTAAAAATGTGGTGGCGGTTTCCGGAACAGCGCTTACCGGAGAACAGGTAGATGCTCTGAAAAGATATTCCAATAAGGTAAAAATGCTTTTTGATATGGACAGTGCCGGCGAAAAAGCCACGGGGAGAAGCGCGGAAATTTGTTTTCAAAAAGATATTGATGTTTCAGTCATAATGCTTCCCGAAGGAAAGGATGCAGCTGAACTGGTGGCGAAAGATCCCAAGAAATTTATCGAAGCTTCGGAAAAAGCTGTTCCCATAATGGAATATTTCTTTGAGCAGTTTTTCCAGAAATATAATGAGAACAAAGTAGAGGACAAAAAAATTATTGCCTCCGGACTTTTGAACATTATCAAGAATTTTGGAAATGCCATCGAAAAAAATCATTGGATAAAGAAATTATCCCAAAAAATAGACATAGGGGAAAATATTCTGATAGACGCCTTGAAAAAAGCGGAAAATAGGTTCAGAGGGAAAAAGAATACGGGAGAACCGGAAGAAAAAGGAATTTTAAGAAAAAGACCGGATGTTCTTCGGGAAAAAATAGCCGGAATAATGCTGAATGATAAAAACATCTGGGAAGAAGTTTCAATGAATCCGGAAAAAAGCGCCTATTTTTCAGGCGATGATAAATTTCTCCCGGTTTTCGAAAAGGGGGGCGAATTTCAGTATAAATTTGAAAATTTGATTTCTTCCCTGGAAAACAAAGAAGAAATTGATTTTTTTCAGAAAACTTATTTTGACACCCGATATTCCAGAGCCGGAGAAGAAATTGAGGAAAACGACCTTTCCGATCTCCGGAATCAGCTGGAGTATTGTTTTAGCGAGCTCAGAAAAGAAATTAATAAAGGAAAGCTCGGCGCGCTTCTTCGCGATATCAGAAAAGCGGAAGAAAATAGAGACAAAGAAGGAAAAAATTTGTTAATTAATGAGTTTAATAAGCTGTCGCAAGAAATAAAGTAATTTGCTACGATTTATGAAGAAGAAAAAAAGAAAAAATAAAAAAAAGAAGACGAGCAGGAAAAAAACTCCTAAAAAAACCAGGAGAAGGATTTTGCGCAAAAAAATCAGAAGGTTGAAAAAGATTGCGAGAAGAAAAATTAAAAAATCCAAAAAAGCCCGGAAGAAGGCAAAAAAATCAAAATTTTTGCGGAAAAAAGCCAGGAAGGCAAAATTTTTAGCCAAAACTCCGATTGAAATTTCCGAAGAGGAAACCAGGGAATTTCTGATAAAAGATCTTTTGGAAAGGGGAAAACAGAGAGGATTTGTGACGGAAGATGAAATTATCCACATTCTGCCGGAAGTGGAAAAGGATATTGACCATTTGGAAAATCTTTATGAAAAGATGGAAACGTCCGGGATAAAAATATTGAATTCAGAGGAAGGAATGCTTCGAATTGACGCAGGCAGGGAATCGGAAGAATATGAAAAGAAAAAGAAGAAAAAAACAAAAGCGGATGTTCCTGTCCCGGATGAAATCGGAGACGACTCGACGGATTCGGTCCAGATTTATCTTCGCGAAATTGGAAGAGTAGCGCTTCTTTCCGCTGAAGAAGAAATAAAGCTGGCTAAAGCCAATGAAAAAGGGGATTTGTCTGCTAAGCAGAGATTAACGGAAGCTAATCTCAGGCTGGTAGTGAGCATTGCCAAAAAATATGTCGGAAGATCCCACAATTTATCGCTTTTGGATTTAATCCAGGAGGGGAATATAGGACTTTTTCGCGCGGTTGAAAAATTTGATTATCGAAAAGGATATAAATTTTCCACTTATGCCACCTGGTGGATTCGCCAGGCGATTACCAGAGCGCTGGCTGACCAATCCAGAACTATCCGCATCCCGGTTCATATGGTAGAAACAATCAATAAATACACCCAAGTTACCAGGAGATTGGTTCAGGAATTGGGACGCGAACCGCTTCCGGAAGAAATTGCCGCAGAAATGAATTTGGAAGTGGACAAAATCCGCCATATTCAGAAAATCTCCCAGGAAACGGTTTCGTTGGAAACTTCCGTGGGAGATAGCGATGACGACAGCGTACTGGGAGACTTTATCGAAGATACGGAAACGATTATGCCGGCGCAATCCGCTTCCCGAAAGCTTCTCAAGAACCATGTCGGAGAGGTTTTGGAAGAGCTTACTCCCCGCGAGCAAAAAATTCTCAAAATCAGGTTTGGCTTAGAAGATGGAGTTTCGCATACTTTGGAAGAAGTAGGACAGGAATTCGGGGTCACCCGCGAACGTATCCGCCAGATTGAAGCCAAAGCGCTGGACAAGATACGAGACCACAGAGCTATCCGAAAATTAAAAGATTACTAGAACTTAAAAAGCCGTGTTCGAGAAAGCACGGTTTTTTTGTTTAAAAAAGTTATCCACAGGTGACAGCTTGCATACGTATTTATATAATGATATAATATCACTGCGAGTTAAAAATTAAAAATTATAAAAAATATGAAACTAACTGCTAAACAGGAAAATATCATTGGAGTGATACGGGAATTAATCAAAAACCATAAGGAAAATCCAACCGGGTACGCGCTTCACAAATATCTTTCCAACTTGGGCGTAAAGGACAGCATTAAATCAGTAATGCAGGTGATAGAAGCGCTGGAGAGAAAGGATTTAATCAAACGCGACAAGGAACGCCGGATTTTTTTGGTTAAGAATAAAAGCTTTGCCAATCTGGACAACATTATTTCCATTCCGCTTTTCGGCCTGGCCTCCTGCGGAGAAGCACTGGCCTATGCGGAATCTGATATGGCGGATGATTTTCTCCAGATTTCCAAAAGCCTTTTCCCGTCCAATAAAAAAGGAGAACTTTTTGCGGTGAAAGCTTTAGGAGATTCTATGGATAAGGAAAAAATCAATGACGGAGACTATGTTATTTTTGAAAAATTCGAAGGAAAACATCTCACGGAACTGAATGGGAAAATCGTAGTGGCGGTAATCAACGGCATGGCGACAATCAAGAAATTTAAAAGAGTGGATAATGGCACTATCGCTCTTTTCCCGCATTCCAGAAACATAGTCCATCACCCGATATTCCTGGACAAATCCGATTCAATCCTCATCGCCGGAGTCTTCAAGCGCGTCCTACCGGTGAAATATGTTAGTATATAAAAAAATCTGGAAAAAGCGGTGGGGAAAATAATAAAATTTTTGAAAATGACAAAGTAGAATAAATTTATGACAATAAAAATAGAGGGATTTCAATTCTCAGGTCCTTATTATCATACTAAGAAGTTCAACCAGAATTTTGGTTGTGTATATATTATCTTGAATAACGTTAATCAAGTCGTTGATGCGGGAGAGACAAGTGATGTGAACTCTCGTATCCTTAATCATGAACGAAAAATGTGTTGGTATAGAAACGGTGTTGGTGAAACTGGTTTATATATCTATATAAGTAATGATCAGAACTTTCGTTTATTGTTAGAAAAATTAATTAGAAATAAATATCATCCGCTTTGTGGTGATAAATAAATTATGGATGACAGAGGATATTTTATTATAGATGGTTCGCACTTATTTTCAAGTATTCACGAGTTGCAAAGAACCAAAAAAGAATATGCAGGAAAAAAATTAAGCATACCACTTTTTACTGAGGCTTTGATGCGTAAATGGTCATTGTGGGTCGGAGCAACAACCCGTGTTATTTATTATTTTAAACAAGGTGATAATCGCTTGGGAACAATGCTTGATATTCCTAAGGATGAAGAACCAGGAAAAAAAGACCACTGGCAAATCAAAGAATGTGGAGAGGCAATCAAGGCAGTTCCAGATGAACAATTACAACGTCTTGATCCTGAATATCGTGATCATTTTTATCGCTCAGAAAAGGGACTGGACGGAAAACTCATTTGCGATGTTTTAATGTTAGTTGCGAATGAAAAAGCCTCAAACGTTGTTTTTTTAGTTAACGACAGGGACTACATTCCTCTTTTTGAATCAGTGCAAGCGTTAGGTGGAAATACTTATCTGACAGCATTAGATAGCTCACAAAAAATCCAAAAAAGATTGGCAAAACTTGCTGATAAATATTTAACTTTCGATTCTGAATTGGATACAATTTTTGGTGTAGTCCATGAAGTATCTAGGCCAGCGCAACAACTTTTGGAACAAGATTCAGCGATATCTCCCTCGAAACCATTGATAGAGCCTCCGACACAAAAAGTATAAACTTCGCATCTATTAAAATAAGCAATTAATTGCACATTGAATAGATAAATGAAGTTCTGTATGGAGAGCACAAAATTAAGAAAAATCCGGCTAAAGGCCGGATTTTGTTTTCAAAAGAGCGGAAAAGTGCTAAAATTAAGGTAATAAAGAAAAGAATGGATATGAAAAATCATTTAAAAGCTCAGGCTCGCGATGGCGGGCAGGGAGTCAAAGCAATAAGACGTGAAGAAAAAAAGAAAAAGAAGACTAAAATGCTGGTTTCCGGAAAAAGCGTTTTTAAAATTCGGGATATTATTATAAAAAAATCGAAATAATTAAGTTAAATAAAATAAATATGCGAAGATTATTTTTGGACGTTGAGACTATTCCGGCGGGAGAAGAAGGAGCAGAAGCTTTGAAAATATTATACGAAAAGAGAAAAGCCAAAAAGAATAAAAAAGAAAACGGCGAAGACAATTCTGATTTTGAGCAATTTCTTTTAGGAACTTCTTTCGACGGGTCATTCGGGCGGATTATCTGCATTGCCTATGCGATTGACGACGATCCGGTCGAATATATCAACGGCGACGGAGATGAAGCGAAGATGCTGAAAAAGTTTTGGGAGATTGTCGAATCGATCAGTATTCCTTCATACAACTCTCAATATCCGAATTACGGAGTTCTATTTATCGGGCATAATGTTATGGATTTTGATTTGCGTTTTATCTATCAGCGTTCAATCGTGAATAAGGTAAAGCCGGCTTATGATCTTTCTTTTGCCAGATATAGGGATTATCCTATCTACGATACGATGAAAGAATGGTCCAAATGGTCCATGAGCACAATCGGGCTGGAGCACATCGCTTTGGCGCTTGGAATCCCGACTCCCAAAGATGGAATTGATGGATCGCAGGTGTTTGATTTTTATAAAGCCGGTAAAATAAAGGAAATTTGCGAATATTGCAAAAGAGATGTGGAGGCGACCAGGAAAATTTATAAAAGGATGACCTTCAGCGAATAATTAACAAAAATATCCAGTTTAGTGGTATAATTAAACTACCCACTAATTTACAAATCTTTTACAAATCTACAAATACTTGAAATTTAAAATTATCTTGCATTTGTATATTCGTAGCTGATTTGTATATTTGTGGGGAATAAAAATCTATGTTTGTGCTAAATTTTATTTCCAATATTTTCAATGTCGTTTTAACTTTGATAGAGCTCATACTCTCTGTCCGGTTTGTACTGCTTATGTTCAGAGTGAGTCCTCATGCTCACCAGTTTGTTTCATGGATCTATACAAATAGCGCTCAGCTGGTTAAGCCTTTTACCGGAATTTTCCAGCAATTAAAGTTTGCGGGTTTCATTATTGATGTTTCAACCCTGCTTGCCCTTATCGCCTACGGGCTTATTGGGATGCTGATAGTTAAATTAATTTCCCATCCCACTAGTTATAACTAAAAATTTTTGCTAAATGGGTAGAAAAAGAAAAGAGGTTATTGAAGAGGAGAAAAGAAAGAGCATAATGAAAATAAAAGGCGACGCGAAGAGAAGCATCGCAGCTATTTTTTTATTTGCCCTTTCCATTCTTTTCATTTTGGGATTTATCGGAGAAGCGGGAATGTTGGGAACCTGGCTTGATAAAATTATCGGAGCAATGTTCGGTTGGGGAAAATGGCTTTCGCCTGCGGTGATGATCACTTCCGGAGTAATTTTGCTTTTCCGGAAAGAGACTTCCTTTTATGTTTCCAAGTTAATAGGTCTGGGAGTTGCTTTTGTAAGCATTTTGGGATTTTTCCATATTTATTTCGCAGTGGAAAAACTTTTGGAAATAGCCAAAAACGGAGAAGGAGGAGGATATTTCGGGTATGCAATTTCCTTTCTTCTTTTAAAATTAACAGGAACGATAGCCGGCTCGGTTGTTTTGTCCGCGCTTTTTCTGGCCGGAATAATAATCACTTTTGATTTTTCGATTATAGTTTTAGCTCGAAAGCTTTTGGGTATGAAAAATAAAGACGAATCCTTGGAAACAAATGAAGATGCTGATATTAAAACGCCGGTTGAAAAAGCCGAAGATTTGGCTATAAGCCAAGGCGCTTTGGAATTTGTAAAAGGGCCAGAAGAAGAAAAGAAAGAAAAAGAACCCAAGGAACCAAAGTTGAGTTTTTCAATGAAGGGGCTTTCCTGGTCGGAAAAATCGGACAAGAAAGAAGTTGCTTCTAAAACCAATAGTGGAAGAAGAAAAAACAGCCGGTGGCAATTTCCTCCGCTTGATCTTTTGGAAGAATCCACCGGAGAGGCTGAAGGAGGAGATGTGAAAAAGAATGCGGAAATAATTCAGAAAACCTTAGGACATTTCGGAATTGAAGTGGAGCTGGCGGACATCTTGACCGGTCCGACAATTACTCAATATAGTTTTCGCCCGGCGGTTGGAATAAAATTAAGCAAGATAACAGCACTTAATAATAATCTGGCTTTGGCCTTGGCCGCCCAGTCAATCAGGATCGAAGCGCCGATTCCCGGAAAGTCATTGGTCGGAATCGAAGTGCCTAACAAATCAGTGGCAACGGTTCGCCTTCGAAATTTTCTCCAAAGTGAGATTTTCAGAAAGCGAGATTCAGAACTGACCTTGGCTCTGGGAAAAAATGTCAGCGGAAGTTATATCTTCGCAGATTTGGACAAGATGCCGCATCTTATGATTGCCGGATCAACCGGTTCGGGGAAAAGCGTCTGCGTGAATTCGATATTGTTATCAATGCTGTATCAAAATTCTCCCGAGGATCTGAAACTGATCATGGTTGATCCGAAAAGAGTGGAACTCTCGCTCTATAACGGAATTCCTCATCTTCTTTCCGATGTGATTATGGAAAACAGCAAAGTAGTCAGCGCTCTCAAATGGTCAGTGGGGGAAATGGAAAAAAGGTATATGTTGCTTCAGGAAACCGGATCTCGCGACATCGCTTCCTATAACAAGAAAGCGGAAAGCGGAGAAAAAAGAAAAATCACCAATCAGGAAACCGGGGAGGTAACCGAAGAAGATATGGACAAGATCCCGTACATTATCATAGTAATCGATGAACTGGCTGATCTTATGGGTTCGCACGGAAAAGAAGTCGAAGGAGTAATTATCCGAATTGCCCAAATGGCGCGGGCAGTGGGAATCCATCTCATTATTTCCACCCAGAGGCCGAGCGTCGAGGTTCTTACCGGCCTTATCAAAGCTAATATCGGGACCAGAATTGCCTTTAAAGTTGCAACCCAGATTGATTCCAGGACAATTCTGGATACCGGAGGAGCGGAAAAACTTTTAGGCAACGGAGATCTTCTGTATATGGAAACAGGGCCGAACGGAATCAGGCGCCTTCAGGGAGTTTTTGTTTCCGAATCAGAAGTAAAAAGAGTGGTAAAGTTTATAAAAAATCAGAAAATAGAAAGAGGAGAAGAATCAATCGGAGAAGATATTACAAAAGCAGAAGGGCATGACAGCCACGATAAAGTTAATTTTTCCGAATTCAGCCACGGAAGCGGAGATATGGAAGACAGTTTGTGTGAAGAAGCCAAAAGGGTAGTTTCCGAAGCGGGAAAAGCTTCCGCTTCGCTTCTCCAAAGAAGGCTTCGGGTGGGATATGCCCGGGCGGCAAGGCTTTTGGATATTTTGGAGGAACAAGGGGTGGTTGGTCCTTCGGATGGAGCCAAACCCAGAGAAGTTTATATTTTGGAAGAGCATCCGAACTATAAGGACCCAGGCAATGACCAGGAAGCAAGAGACAAATGGCAGATGTAAAGTATAGTTAAAAGCTTTAGAGTGAAAAGTTAAAAGTTTTTTCAATTTTGATTTTTAAAATAGGAGATGCTATCGTTGTAATATGCTTAAAAACGGATTTGTTAAAAAGAATGTCGGAACTCTTACCTTGGGGGAGCGTCTTAATAAATTACGCAGTGAAAAAAGAATTACTCTGGGGGAAGTTTCCAAAAGTACCAGAATTCAGATAAAATATCTGGAGTATTTGGAAAGCGGGCGCTTTGAAAAATTGCCGGCGGATGTGTATGTGAAAGGATTTCTTCGCAGCTATGCCCAATATCTTGGAATGGATGAGAATTATCTCATAAGGCTTTATGAAAGGGAAAGAGAAATTCACAATAACATAAAGAAAGAAGAACCAAAACAAAACAGTTTCAGGCCGATTAGATTTTCAAATATTATCATCACCCCCAAATTTTTGGTGGCTTTTTTAATTGTGTTTTTCGTTGGGCTGGGTTTTTTTTATCTCTATCGGGAACTTAGCATTTTCATTTCCAGCCCAATGCTGGCGATAACTTCTCCTGTCAATAATTTTTCCACCGAAGAAAAAGAAATTACAGTCGAAGGACTAACAGAAAAAGATGCCAAGCTGCTGATCAATGGTCAGCCTACTATTGTGGATGAAAACGGAAAGTTTTCCGAAGCGCTGGTTCTTCAGCCGGGATTAAACACGATTACGATTAAAGCAATAAACAGATTTGAAAAAGAATCGGAAAAAGTGATTACAGGGGAAGCAAAACTCCAGAATGTTCAAGAGGAGAATAATGTTCAGGAGAACGGATCTTCACAAGAAAGCCAAAGTCAGCCTGCAAGCGAAGAAAAGAAAATTAAAGTAGATGTTTATGGAGACACAAAGCCGGTTTCAGTAACTGTTAAAACTGACGATACCAATGCTTTCAGCGGAATTATAAATCCCGGCGAAACAAAAAGTTTTGAGGCGCAAAATAAAATAGTTGTTTCAGCCGATAAGGGAAAATATGTCGGAGTCAAGCTGGATGGGAAAAATCTGGGATTTTTAAGCAAGGACACCAAGCCTGCCAGCAAGACTTTAACGCCTTTGCCGTGATTATATATGACTTGCGCATCTGCCTCTTCCAATCCGCTTACTCCGGCGCGATAACGGACTCCGCCAGCTGGCGGATCAGAATCGCGCCTCCGAAAAGCGAATTGTCATAGCCAAACGCGCAAGCTCTATTATAAGTATAGAAAAGTCTGTATCAGTCCGTGTTAAGTCCACATAGGTCCGCATTTCTGTCCTGTGGATAACTTTCTCTTGACTAGCGATTCCACAATGATATAATATCACTATAAGTTAATAAATTAATTAAACTTTTTATGGTTAAAGCAAATACAACAACAAATACAAATGAAAAGAATAAAGGAGATGTGGAGAGGGTGGTTGAGGAAATAAAAGAAAAATTCGGGGAAGGAATGATAATGAAATTAGGAGAAGTGAAGAAAGTCGATGTGGAAGCAATTTCCACCGGTTCAATTTCCCTTGACATCGCTCTGGGAATCGGCGGAGTGCCGAGAGGAAGAGTCATAGAAATTTACGGACCGGAATCTTCAGGAAAAACAACGCTCTCTTTGCATATTATTTCCAACGCGCAAAAAATGGGAGGAACGGCGGCTTTTGTGGACGCAGAACACGCGCTTGATCCGGAATATGCCAAAAAAATCGGAGTAAAGATAAACGATTTATTGATTTCCCAGCCGGATACGGGAGAACAAGCGCTGGATATCGTAGAAACGCTGGTTCGTTCCAATGCCGTGGACATTATCGTTATCGATTCGGTGGCGGCGCTCACGCCGAAAGCGGAAATCGAAGGCGATATGGGAGATCAGCACATCGGAAGGCAGGCAAGATTAATGTCTCAGGCGCTCCGAAAATTAACCGCTATTGTTTCCCGTTCCAACACGATTGTTGTTTTTATTAATCAAATCCGAATGAAAATCGGAATTATGTTCGGAAATCCGGAAACGACAACCGGAGGACAGGCGCTTAAGTTTTATTCTTCCGTCCGAATTGATGTCCGCCGAATTGCCCAAATCAAGAAAGGCGATGAAGTGGTGGGAAACAGAACTAAAGCTAAGGTGGTGAAAAATAAAGTCGCTCCTCCTTTCAAAATTGCCGAATTCGACATTATGTACAACGAGGGAATTTCAATGTCAGGAGACTTGATTGATACCGGCGTAAAATACGAAATTGTTAAAAAGTCAGGCAACACTTATGCTTTTGGCGAGGTAAAACTGGGAGTCGGACGGGAAGCAGCCAAAAAGTTTTTACAGGAAAATCCCAAAGTAGCTGCAGAAATCACCAAAGCGATAAAAGGAAAGTTGAAAGAATAGTCCTTGCCAAAATTTAAATAGCGTGGTAGAGTGAAAAAACAATTGAGAAAGTCCAATTCCATCCCGCTCTGCTATTTTGTAGAGATAAGATGGAAATAATCCATCAGGAGGGCTTTCTTGATGGGTTTTTTAAAACAAACACTAAAACTAACTAATATTAACACGAAAACAACGAATTTTTTAGTTTAATTTCGTGTGAGCATTCGTTTAATTAGTGTATATTTCTATGAAATACGAGTTGTGTTATTTAGTCGGAGAATCAAGAGAACAAGAATTCGCCAAGATAAAAGAAAAAGTTTCGGCTATTGTTTCCAAAGAAGGCGGAAAGTGGCTTGAGCCGCAAATCGAGGAAAACAGAAAAATGGCTTATAAAATCGGAAAAGAAATCCGAGGGGTTTACGTTGCCCAGCAATTCGAGATTATTAAAGATGAAGAAAAGGAAGACGAACCTGCCCGCAATGCTGCGCATAGCGCTGCAGGCGGGGAAAAAACTAATCCCCTGGATATTATAAGCAAAAAACTCAATCTCTATAATGATATTTTGAGATTTATTATTATAAAAGCGGAAGATGTTCCACCGCTCAAGGAAAGGAAGGGGAAACCCATTTTTGCAAAAGATTCTGGAAGCGAGAGAGGAAGCTACAAGAAACCAGTTTATTACAAGAAAACTGAAACTGCCGTGAAAGGAAAAGTGGAAGCCAAAAAAGAAGAGATTATGACTCCAGAAGTAAAGGAAGAAAAATCAGAGGAAAAAGTTTCTGAAGAAAAAACCCGAGACACAAAAAGCATTGATGAAAAAATAGACGAGATACTTAATATTTAATTTATAAAATACATAGCATAGAGCATGAAACATTTTTATTTTGTTCCATGTTCCATGATACATGTTCCATGATTTATGAATGTTAATAAAGTAATTTTGGTGGGGCGCCTCACCAGGGATCCGGAAGTGAGAACCACTCCGTCCGGACAAACAGTGGCATCAATCGGATTGGCAACAGGAAGAACCTGGACTGACAAGCAGGGCCAGAAACAGGAAAAAACAGAATTTCATAATGTGGTTATGTGGGGAAGAACGGCTGAAGTTGCCGGACAATATCTGATTAAAGGACAGGAAATTTTCATTGAAGGGAGATTGGAATCAAGAAAATATACCGGGAAAGACGGAGTAGAAAGAAAAGTTACGAATGTGATTGTAGAAAACTTTCAATTCGGATCTAAGCCACAAGGAGCCAGCCGGGGAAATTATTCCGCTCCAGCTTCAAAGCCGGACGAATCACAGGCTCCGAAAGAAGAGCAAATTCCCACCATCAACCTTGATGATGAACAGGGAGAAGTAAGAATCGAAGACGTACCGTTTTAATAAGAATCATAAAACATAAAACATAGAGCATGAAACATTTTTATTTTGTTCCATGTTCCATGTTCCATGATACATGGATAAGGTTTGCTATTTTTGCGAGCAAAAAATGGATAAAGTCGATTACAAGGATGTTTATATGCTTCGCCGCTTTATGAACTCTCAAGGAAAAATTTATCCTCCTAAGAAATTCGGAATTTGCGCCAAGCATCAGAGGGCCTTGGCTAATGCCATTAAAAGAGCCAGAGTAATGGCGCTAGTGCCGTTTGTAATTAAATAACCCACGAATATACAAATATGGCTACAAATATACAAATTTGTAGATTTGTAATTGATTTGTAAATTTGTGGAAGTCAGATTTGATTCGAAGTCTTATGCTTAATATTTCTGAAATTAAAATCGGGAAGAATGTTATTTTCAATAATGATCCATATAAAGTTTTGTATGTTGAGCATTCTAAAATGGGACGCGCCGGTGCAGTGCTTCGCACAAAGCTGAAGAATCTTCTGAATGGCTCGGTTTTGGAAAAAACTTTTCAGGGAGCGGAAAAAATAGAAGAAGCAGACATCACTTCGTCCAAAGCACAGTATCTTTACCGGGAAGGGAACAATTTCTGTTTCATGGACAGTGAAAATTATGACCAGTTTACTCTGCCGAAAGATGTTTTGGATTCTACGACTGATTATCTGGTTGAAGGAACGGAAGCAACTATTTTAAATTTCAACGGCAATCCGATTAATATTGAAATTCCGGTTAAAGTGAAATTAAAAGTAATTGAAGCACCTCCTGGAATCAGAGGCGACACAGTTTCTTCCGGAGGAAAATTGGTAACCTTGGAAACCGGACTCAAAATAGACACGCCATTATTCGTGAAAGAAGGCGACACAATTATCGTAAATACGGAAAGAGGGGAATACGTTTCGAGAGGATAAGCTAATGTCTTGTATATAGTATTTTGTATTTAATATATTTTTTAAAGCAGGGTTTTTCGAAGCCTTGTTTTTGAAATTTATGGAATAAAAAACTACTGTATCGCATATGCATACAGTAGCTATCAGATTGTATTTGGTATTATAGTTTTCTCAACGGCTATTTTGTTTTTATTTTAGTCCTGGCGCATTTAGTGCAGACTTTGACGATTTTTCCGTTGATTTTCTTTTTCTGGATGTTGATTTTCACCTTTCGAAGAGTAGCAATGTTGGAATGGCTGCGGGTAGCTCCGGAAGTGGTTCCTCGTCCGCAAATTTCACAAACTCGAGACATATTAGTTTAAAGTCTATAAAGTTTTAAAGTCTATAAAGTCTGCGCTTATTTTTAAAAATAAGTTTTTTGACTTTATGAACTTTCAAACTTTGTGAACTGGTGTATTGATTTATTACGCAACTTAAGATAACATGATAAGGTAATCTTTGCAATAGTATGAGTGGAATTGTCATAATATTTTTTCAAATAGCCATATTAATAATGTCAGTGGTAGTTCACGAAGTTTCCCATGGCGTGGCTGCTCTTCGGCTTGGAGATCCAACGGCCAAATACGCCGGACGGCTTACGTTGAATCCTTTCAAGCATCTTGATTGGTGGGGCTCTTTGGTCGTACCTCTTATTATGATTTTTACTTTAGGAATCGGTTTTGGATGGGCAAAGCCGGTGCCATATAATCCCTATAACCTAAAAGACCAGAAAAAAGGTCCGGCGCTGGTGGGACTGGCTGGTCCGCTTTCCAATATTGCTATTGCCTTAGTTTTCGGATTATTAGCAAGATTTATTTATCTTAACTCGCTCATAAAACTGGATATAATCCAGAATCTTTTAAGCAGGAATTATGAAAATTTGACAATTTCGATTTCCGGATCGTTTTCTTCGGTTTTCTTCTTACTTTTCTCCATGATAGTGGTAATTAATGTTTTTTTGGCATTTTTTAATCTCATTCCTATTCCGCCACTGGATGGGTCAAAGCTTTTATTTGCTGTACTCAAGCTTCGCACGGAAACAATGATTATGCTTGAACAATTTGGATTTATTTTTCTTCTTATTTTCATTTTTGTTTTTTCCAGTTTTCTCGGGTTTTTTCTGAACCTAATGCTCAGCCTGTTTTTCCATTACGTAGTAGGAATATAAGATAAACATTGACAATACTTCCGTTATTGGTTATTATTCGTCTTGTTAGTCCGCTAGCGGATTTTTTAGTAATATGAGATTGCTATGCCAACTATAAATCAGCTGAAGAAGCATCCAAGAAAATCAGTAAAGAAAAAAACAAAGTCACCAGCCATGGCGAATGTTTTTAATACTATCAAAAATCGCCCAGTGGCTTCGCAAGGTCCTTTTCGAAGAGGAGTTTGCATTAAAGTGGCAACTACTACTCCTAAAAAACCTAACTCGGCTCTTCGGAAAATTGCCAGGGTCCGGCTTACTAACGGGATGGAAGTTACCGCTTATATTCCGGGAATCGGACATAATCTTCAGGAACATTCAATCGTCATGATTCGCGGGGGAAGAGTTCAAGATCTTCCAGGAGTAAGATACCATGTGGTGCGAGGAGTGCTTGATGCCGCGGGAGTAGATAAAAGAAAAAGAGGAAGAAGCAAATACGGAGCAAAAAAGCCCAAAGAATCAAAAGGATAATTTTATATAATCCCGACTAAAGCGGGAACAAAAATTGCATGTCTAGAAGAAAAAGAATTTACGAAAAACAATGGAAGCCGGATCCGCGCTACAATAATTTGTTAGTCGGCCGTTTTATCGGCCGGACAATGAAAGAAGGAAAAAGAAGCTTAGCCGAAAGAGTGGTTTACGGCTCTTTTGATATTATTCACGAAAGAACGAAAAAAGGAGGCCTTAACGTTTTTGAACAGGCGATAAAAAATGTTTCTCCGCTTTTGGAAATCAAATCCCGCAGAGTCGGAGGCGCTAATTATCAGGTTCCGATTCCGGTTCAGGGAGAAAGAAGACAGGCGTTGGCAATGAAATGGATTATCGATGTGTGCCGAAAGAAAAAAGGAAAAAAAATGGCGGAAAAATTGGCTGACGAATTTATTGAAGCTTCTAACAAGACTGGAGCAGCAATGAAAAAAAGAGAAGATATCCATAGAATGGCCGAAGCCAATAAAGCTTTTGCCCACTTTGCATAAATATGCCGCGTAAGTATCCAATAGAAAAATATAGAAACATTGGGATTATTGCCCATATTGACGCTGGTAAGACAACGACTACCGAGCGTATTTTATATTACACTGGAATTACCCATAAGATTGGAGAAGTTCACGAAGGAGAAGCGGTGATGGATTGGATGGAGCAGGAAAGAGAAAGGGGAATTACTATCACCAGCGCTGCCACGACCTGTTTTTGGAAAGATTGCCAGATAAATATTATTGATACTCCGGGACACGTGGATTTTACAGTTGAAGTGGAAAGATCGCTCCGTGTTCTTGACGGCGGCGTAACGGTTTTTGACGGGAAAGAAGGAGTGGAACCGCAATCAGAGACAGTTTGGAGGCAAGCGGAAAAATATAATATTCCCAGGCTTTGTTTTATTAATAAGATCGATAAAGAAGGAGCTAATTTTGAATATTCTTTAAGTTCAATTTGGAACAGGCTCACGCCTCATGCGGTGGCGGTTCAAATCCCGATTGGCGAAAGAGGAGGCTTTTCCGGAGTAGTGGATTTGATGAAAATGAGAGCTGTCTATTTCGAAGGGGACAAGGGAGAAAAAGTAGTGGAAAAAGAAATTCCGGAAGAACTTTTAGAAAAGGCAAAAGAATGGAAAGAAAAAATGATTGAAAAAATTGCCGAGGCCGATGATAAATTAACGGAGAAATATTTAGGCGGAGAAGAAATATCCGAAGAGGAACTTAAAAAAGTTCTTCGCTCTGCCGTAATACAGGCTAAAATGTTTCCAGTTTTTGTCGGGACAGCTCTTCGCAACAAGGGAGTACAGCTGATTCTGGATGCCGTCGTTGATTATCTTCCTTCGCCAGCCGATATCCCTCCAGTTAAAGGAATTGATCTAAAAACTGGAGCAGAAATTGAAAGGAAGGCTGATGACAGCGAACCGTTTTCTGCTTTGGCTTTCAAAGTCGCGACCGATCCGTTCGTAGGACAGCTTACTTTTTTCCGTGTTTATTCAGGAACGATTAAGGCTGGTTCTTATGTTTTGAATTCAACCAAAGATGAAAAAGAAAGAGTTGGAAGGATTTTACAGATGCATTCAAATCACCGGGAAGAAATTGAAGAACTTTATGCCGGAGGAATCGGAGCTTTGGTCGGACTTAAAACTACTACTACCGGAAATACTCTTTGCGACATGGATAAACCGATATTATTGGAATCCATTACCTTTCCAGAACCGGTTATTGATATTGCCATCGAGCCGAAGACTAAAGCAGACCAGGAAAAAATGGGATTGGCGCTTAAAAAACTTTCCGAAGAAGATCCGACTTTTAAAGTTCGCACCGATGAAGAAACTAATCAGACTATTATTTCCGGAATGGGAGAGCTTCATCTGGACATTATTGTCGATAGGATGAAAAGGGAATTTAAGGTTGAGGCTAACATTGGCCAGCCGCAAGTGGCTTATCGAGAAACAATCAAGATATCAGCAGAAGCGGAAGGAAAATATATCAAACAGTCAGGAGGACGCGGACAATACGGCCATTGTTGGATTAAAGTTGAACCTCAAGAGCCGGGCAAGGGATTTGAATTTATCGACCAGATTAAAGGAGGAGTTATTCCGCAGGAATTTATTGCTCCGATTGAGAAAGGAATCAAAGAAGCCATGAATAGCGGCGTTTTGGCAGGCTATCCAGTTGTAGATGTTAGGGCTACTTTATATGATGGATCATTCCACGAAGTTGACTCGTCTGAGATTGCTTTTAAGATTGCCGGATCGATGGCGTTTCAGGAAGCCACTCGAAGAGCCAGACCGGTTATCTTGGAGCCGATTATGAAAGTAAACATAATTACGCCGGAGCAGTTTATGGGAGATGTAGTGGGAGATGTAAATTCCAAGCGGGGAATTATCAAGGAGATAAATGACAGAGGAGAGGGCAATGCCAGGGTGAAAGTTATTGATGCTGAAATTCCATTGGCTTCGATGTTCGGTTATGCCACTCAGCTTCGCAGCATGTCGCAGGGAAGAGCTAATTATTCAATGGAATTCGGGCATTATGCTGAGGTGCCAAATAGTATTGCCGAAGGAATAAAAAGCAAGAAATAGGCACTGGCTCCATTGAGATATTTTTTCATCAAACGCGCAAGCCCCGATAGTTTAGATATCCACAATTTTGGCTTGACACGGTTAAAATTACCTGATAGAATCCAAAAAGCTTTATGGTTGCTTGCCAGAAGTTTAAGTTTGTATTAGAATTACATTGTATAATTTAATAAATAATACTAAAAACCGGGGGATTTTTTAATTTCCGGCTAAAGTATAAAATCAAAAATATGGCAGCGGAACAATTCAAAAGGACTAAGCCACATGTCAATGTGGGAACCATCGGTCACGTTGATCATGGAAAAACTACCTTGACGGCTGCAATTCTTCACGTCCTGAGCTTCAAAGGCTGGGCGAAACCGAAAGGAGTCGATGAAATCGACAAAGCTCCCGAAGAAAGAGAAAGAGGAATTACCATCGCAACTGCTCATTGCGAGTATGAATCTGAAAAGAGGCACTACGCTCACGTAGACTGTCCGGGGCATGCCGATTATATCAAAAACATGATTACCGGAGCAGCTCAGATGGACGGAGCAATTCTGGTAGTAAGCGCTACCGATGGACCAATGCCTCAGACCAGAGAACATATTCTCTTGGCTCATCAGGTGGGAGTCTCAACAATTATTGTTTTCATAAACAAAGTTGATATGGTTGACGATCCTGAATTGATTGACCTAGTGGAGGCAGAAGTTCGGGAACTGCTTTCAAAATATGAATTTGATGGAGACAACGCTGTTATTGTCAGAGGTTCGGCTCTTAAAGCGCTTGAGACAAAATCAGCTGATGACGAAGCTGCCAAGCCGATTTTTGAATTGATTGCGGCTCTCGATGAAAAAATTCCAGAACCGGTTAGGGATGTCGACAAGCCATTTTTGATGCCGATTGAAGATATTTTTTCTATTGAAGGAAGAGGAACAGTAGTAACTGGAAGAATCGAAAGAGGAACGGTTAATTTGAACGAGGAAGTGGAAATTGTAGGATTGAAGCCAACTGCAAAAACAGTTGTGACCGGAATCGAAATGTTTAACAAGTCGCTGGACAAAGGACAAGCCGGAGACAACGCCGGAGTTTTGCTTCGAAGTGTAAAGAAAGAAGATGTAGAAAGGGGACAAGTTTTGGCCAAACCGGGTTCAATTACGCCTCACACTGAATTTGAAGGAGAAGTTTATATTTTAACCAAAGAAGAAGGCGGAAGGCACACCCCGTTCTTTAAAGGATATAAGCCTCAATTTTACATTCGAACCACCGATGTTACCGGAGAAGTATTTTTGCCGGAAGGAACTGAAATGGTAATGCCTGGAGATACCGTAAATCTCAAAATAACATTGATTGCTCCTGTGGCAATGGAAGAAGGAATGAGATTCGCTATTCGAGAAGGCGGAAAGACGGTAGGCTCCGGAGTAGCGACCAAAGTTATCAAATAGCCTCGAATAAACTAAGTGGGTATAAGTTATTTATGCCCATCTGTGTTTATCCGATTATTTAAAAATTTAGCTTAAGAAACTGAGATGCAAAAATCAGAAGAAGGTACAAGAGTAAGAATAAAAATAAAGGCTTACGACAATAAGATTATTGACCAATCAGCAAGGAAAATAGTGGAAACAGCTGAAAGGAGTGGGGCAAAAATTACCGGTCCTGTGCCGCTTCCGACTGAAATCCACAAAGTAACTGTTAATAAGTCAACTTTTGTTCATAAGGATGCCAGGGAGCAATTCGAAATGGTTATCCATAAGAGGCTTATTGATATTTGGAATCCAACCGGAAAAACGATAGAAAATCTCACTAACCTTGATTTGCCAGCAGGCGTTGACGTGGAAATAAAGATGTGATAGGATATTTTATCTAGTTAAAGTCCGCCGATGAGGTGGATACTCAACTAGCCAATGGTTTGCTCTCTTTGAGCTAAACTGGCAGTTGTAAGCCAGTTTTTTGTTTGATTAGAAAGAAATTATGAAATTTATTCTCGGAAAAAAATTAGGGATGACCACGATTTATGATGATGAAAAAGGAGCGCTTAATGCCACTCTGATTGAATGTGTTCCTAATAAAATTTCATTAGTCCGCAGTATCGAAAAGGACGGATATAACGCAATTCAATTGGAGACCGATAAAACTAATAACAAAAAAGCCAAAAGAGAATTCAGAATAGATGAAAAGATGGAGGTAAAAGAAGGGGAGGAAATAAAAATTGATATTTTTGAAATAGGAGATTGGGTTAAAATTACTGGAATAACAAAAGCTAAAGGATTTCAGGGAGTAATGAAAAGGCATGGCTTTCATGGATCGGATAAAACTCACGGGCACAAGCATGACTGGAGAGCTCCAGGTTCAGTGGGGGCGACTTTCCCAGAGCATGTGATAAAAGGAAAAAAAATGGCCGGAAGAATGGGAGGAGAAAAATCATCGGCTAAAAATTTGAAAGTTGTCTATATAGATAAAGAAAAAAACATTCTAGGAGTTAAGGGTGCAGTTCCGGGAGTAGTTGGAAGAATAGTGGAAATAAGAGGGTAGGCAATTTTATAATTTTTAATTTTGTAATTTTGTAAATAATGTTTGAATTTCTAAATGTTTTAAAATTTTAACATTAAAAAATTATTTAAAAATTAAAGATTGTAAATTAATTTTTTTTGAGTTTATGATCAAGATAGCAGTATACAATTTATCAGGAAAGAAAGTCGGAGACATTAATCTGTCGGAAAGTGTTTTTGGATTGAAAACAAACGATGGTATGCTGCATCAGGCCTATGTTGCGATTGAATCTAATCGGAGACGAGTCTTGGCCCACACTAAAGACAGAGGTGAAAGATCGGGATCCGGGAGAAAACCATGGAAACAAAAAGGAACCGGAAATGCCAGGGTGGGATCGGTCAGAACTCCAGTATGGAGAAAGGGAGGAATTATTTTTGGTCCGACAAAAGACAGGAATTTCAAAAGAGACATAAATAAGAAAATGATGAGAAAGGCCATCCTCTTGGCTCTAAGCGCAAAAGTTAAGAGCAAAGAAATAATTGTTTTAGAGAAGATAGAACTGACTGAAAAGAAAACCAAAAAATTTGCTGAAGTTATTAAAAATCTAAAAATTAAAGGAAGTACATTGGTTGGATTTTCCGAAAAAGAAAAAGAACTCCAGCTTTATTCAAGAAATTTGAAAAAAACAAGCAATATTCTGACAAGCAATTTAAATGTTTTTGATATAATGAATCACAAGAATCTGATTTTGAGCAAAGAATCAATAGAATATTTAGAAGAAAAGTACAAAAAATAACATATGGCAATTGTTGAAACCAAAAAAGAAGACAAGAAGGATAAAAAAATTACGACGGAAAAGTCAAAACCATCCTTTGCCGGCAAAGCTGATTTTGCTTCGAGATTTTTGATGGAACCTTGGATTACCGAAAAATCACATGAAAAAATGGCTCAGAATAAGTATATTTTTCGAGTAAATTCCGATGCAAACAAAAGTAATGTAAAAAAGTCTATCGAAGATTTATATAAAGTTTCTGTTATTAGCATTAACATCGTGAATATTCCGAAGAAAAAAAGAATTTACGGAAGAACAAAAGGTTTCAAATCGGGATTTAAAAAAGCAATCATAACGCTAAAAACAGGAGATAAGATTGAATTATTTGAAGGAGTATAATAAAAAGTATGGCGATTAAAAAATACAGAAGAAATCATGCAGGAAGAAGAAACATGTCGGTAGTCAAACCGGATGACTTAACAGACAAAAAACCGGAAAAATCTTTAATCGCGATGCTTTCCAGAAAATACGGAAGAGCTAACGGGAAAATTTCTGTAAGGCACAAAGGAGGCGGACACAAAAGAAGATATCGAACAGTTGATTTCAAAATGGACAAATTTGATATTCCGGGAACAATCGTAGCTATTGAGAAAGATCCGAACAGAAGTTCGCTTATCGCTCTGGTTGTTTATAAAGATGGCGAAAGAAGATACGTGCTGGCATCTGAAGGAATGAAAAAAGGCGAAGTTATTATCTCAGGAGAAAGAGCTCCTATTAAAAAAGGCAACAGGACGAAGCTCAAGAATATTCCTGTGGGAACAATAATTTCCAATGTTGAAATCTTGGAAAAAAGAGGAGGCCAGATTGTACGAAGCGCAGGAAGCGGAGCGACTATTATGGCGACCGATAATAAAATGGCGCAGGTTCGGCTTTCTTCCGGAGAGATAAGATTAATCAGCGAAGAATGTTATGCTACAATAGGACAAGTCAGTAATTTTGAACACGACTCGATTAATCTTGGAAAAGCGGGAAAGGGAAGATGGCTTGGCAGACGCCCGGCAGTGAGAGGATCAGCAATGAATCCTGTAGATCATCCCCATGGAGGAGGAGAAGGAAGGCAGGGGATCGGGCTTAAGCATCCGAAAACTCCTTGGGGGAAACCAGCTCTTGGGAAGAAAACCAGAAAGAAATCAAAGTATAGCAATAAATTTATATTAAAGAGAAGAAATAAATAAGGATTTAAATCGCGAATAATCCCGAATAAATTTTAAAATATTAGTGATAATTAGAGAAATAATCAGCGTAGATTAGAAATTTATATCATTATGTCAAGATCACTCAAGAAGGGTCCGTATATAGACGAAAGACTCATCAAGAAAATAAAAAACAAAAAACCCGGAGACAGGAGTTCTATCAAGACCTGGTCTAGGGCCTCAGTTATTTCTCCGGAAATGATCGGATTTACTTTCGACGTGCACAATGGAAAAGATTTCATTCCCGTTTACATTACCGAAGAAATGGTGGGACACAGATTGGGAGAGTTTTCTCTCACTAGAAAGTTCGTAAGGCATGGAGGGAGGATGCAGAAAGAACTGGAAATAGCAGCAAAACAAAAAGAATTAGATGTTGCTAAAGCGACGAAAGTAGCTGATGTGGATAAGAAGTAAACTCATAACTCGCAATTTATAAACCGACACTCAAAAAAAATATTACAAAGTGAGAGTTGAGGTATTAGATATAAGAGCCAAGAAAATCATGAAAGTTAGCGCTAGATTAAAAAATTTAAGGGTATCTCCGAGAAAGGTTCGATTGGTGGCAAATTCCATTAAGGGAATTGATGCTAATGACGCCTTGGTTAATCTTGGCTACTTGATTAAAAAATCAAGTATTCCAATTGAAAAATTACTGAAAAGCGCTATTGCCAATGCGGAGAATAATTTTGGTTTAGATAAAGATAATCTGTATGTTTATGATGTTCAGGTAGGAGAAGGAACGACGCTTAAAAGGTGGCTTCCCAGAGCATTTGGAAGAGCAACATCGCTTCGCAAGAGAACGTCGAAAATAGCAATTGTTCTGGAAGAGAGAATAGAAGGAAAAAACAGGAAGACCAAAGAACAGATGGAAAAAGAAAAAAAGAAGCGGGAAGCAGAAAGAAAAAAAGCGGAAAAAGAAATGATTAAAGGAAAAAAAGACGAAGATCAAAAAACTGTAGCAGCTCCGAACGCAGAAAAAGTGATAGAGGAAAATAAGAATGCAGCGGAAAAGGGATGGGCAAAAAAAATATTTCAAAGAAAATCAGTGTAATTATAAATAATAGACAAAAATTGCATGGGACATAAAGTTAATCCAAAAGGACTAAGAATAGGAATCGCCACAAACTGGAGATCCAGATGGTTTGGCGGCAAAGACTATGCCAAAAACCTCAAGGAAGATGTTGAGATCAGAAGGTTTGTTATGAAGCGCTGGAAAAGCGCAGCTATTGCTGACGTTGAGATTGAAAGATCGGCCGGAAACCTGAAACTTATCATTAGAACATCCAGACCGGGAGTTTTGATTGGAAGAGGTGGAACAGGGATTGAAGACATTAGTAAATTGATAAAGAAAGAATTTTTTGCCGGAAAGAAAATAGGGCTCAAGATAGAAGCTCAGGAAATAAAGCAATTCGAAGAAAATGCTTCGCTGGTTGCCCAGCAAATGGCCGAACAGATTGAAAAAAGAATGCCTTTTAGAAGAATAATGAAATCAACAATTGAACAGGTAATGAAGTCAAAGAACGTTAAAGGCGTTAAACTGGAAATGTCCGGACGCCTTGGAGGAGCGGATATGTCTAGGCGAGAGTGGTTGTCAAAGGGATCAATTCCTCTCCACACTCTTAGAGCTGACATTGATTTTGCCAGAGCGACAGCCAACACAACCTATGGAACAACCGGAGTGAAGGTTTGGATATACAAGGGAAAAATATTTAAGGAATAATTAAAAATAGACAAAAATTGCATGTTAATGCCGAGAAAAGTAAAACATAGAAAGGTCCAAAGAGGAGGAAGGATAAAAGGAGTGGCTACCAAGGGAAATGAATTAAGTTTCGGCAGTTTTGGCTTGAAAGCAATGGATTGCGGATTAGTTTCTGCTAGGCAGATTGAAGCAGCCAGACGCGCCATGACGAGATATATTAAAAGAGGCGGAAAGATTTGGATTAGGATTTTCCCCGATAAGCCTATGACAAAAAAGGGAGACGAAACTCCCATGGGAAAAGGAAAGGGAAGCGTGGATCATTTTGTGGTGAAAGTGAAATCAGGAAGAGTCCTTTTCGAGATAGATGGAATCGAAAAAGGTGTAGCTGACGAAGCGATGAGATTAGCTTCGCATAAATTGGCAATTAAGACGAAATTTATTAAGAAATAAAATAGCTTATAGGATCGTAAAGTTTTAAAGTTCATAAAGTTTATTTAAAGATATGGCCGAAAAGCAAAAAGTGAAATTTGAAGAAATGAGCAAACCGGAGATCGAAAAAATTTTTGAAATTCAAAGGGCAAAAATGACAAAACTCCGATTCGATATTTCGTCAAAACAGATAAAAAACCACAGGGAATACAGAAATACCAAAAGAGATATTGCGAAATCCCTTACGGCGTTAAAAGGCAAGCAGGAATAATCAGCGAAATCATTATCTTATGGATAAAAAATTAACAGCAAAAAAAGGAAAAGTTATAAGCGACAGGATGGACAAAACTATCGTTGTGGCTGTTGAAAGTTTCAAAACTCATACCAAATATATCAAAAAGTATAAATCGACCAAGAAATACAAAGTTCATGATCCGGAAAATAAAGCCAAAGTCGGAGATGAAGTTAAGTTTATCCAGTGCAAGCCGGTAAGCAAAGATAAAAGATTCATGCTAGTTTAATAAAAAGAATGCTCTGATTAATTTTATGAGAATAAGAAAAGGCGATCAAATTCAAATAATTGCAGGAAAAGATAAGGGGAAAACCGGAAAAGTTTTGCGGGTTATTCCCGGAAATCTTAGGATTGTAGCTGAAGGATTGAATTTAATTAAAAAGCATGTGAAGCCGAAAAAAGGCGGAGAAAAAGGGCAAAGAGTTGAGGTTCCCGCATCGATCAATATTTCCAACGTGATGCTTGTTTGTCCCAAGTGCGGAAAATTAACCAGAGTGGGTTTTAAAGTCAGCAAAGATGATAAACTAAGAATTTGTAAAAAGTGTAAGAGCGAAATTTAGAAGACGGCTATCCCAGCACCAATTCCGAAGATAAGTTTATAATATTTTATAGATTTATTCTCGGAATCGCCTGCGGCTTAGCAAGTTGTTATAGAAAATTTATATTGCGAATTGGTGCGGGATGCTAATTTTTGTAGCTACTCGCTTCGCTCGCAGACAAAAATTGCATGATTCAAGCAGAAACAAAATTAAAATCAGCTGATAATACCGGAGCCAAAATAATTGAATGCTTCAAGGCTTTGGGAGGTTCCAAGCGAAGGTATGCCGGAATAGGAGATATTGTAGTTGCTTCAGTGAAGTCCGCAGAACCAAGAGGAATGGTCAAGAAGGGAGACAGGGTTCGGGCTGTTATCGTAAGGCAAAAAACTCCACTCAGAAGAAAAGACGGTTCTTACATTCGTTTTGATGAAAACGCAGCGGTTATTGTTGACGGAAAGGAACCGAAAGGAACTCGTATTTTTGGCCCAGTAGCCAGAGAGCTTAAAGAAAAAGGATTTAGCAAGATAATTTCATTAGCTCCAGAAGTTTTATAATAATATGCGAATAGCGTCAGCTAAAATTAAATATAAAGAAAATGTTATTCCGGAAATGAAGAAGATTTTTGGATATACCAATGATTTGGCGGTTCCCAGAATTGAAAAATGCGTTATTAACGTAGGAACAGGAAAAATTTCCAAGGAAACAGAAAAAATTGAAGAGATTGCCCGTTCCATTGCGGAAATTTGCGGGCAAAAACCGGTCAAAACAAAAGCCAAAAAAGCTATTTCGGGATTTAAGATAAGAATAGGATTGGAGATTGGAGTAAAAGCGACGCTTCGGGGGAAAAGAATGTGGAATTTAATTGATCATCTGATAAACTTCGCTCTTCCGAGAACCAGAGATTTTCAAGGGATTGATCTTAAATCAGTAGACGATAACGGAAATATGAATTTAGGAATCAAAGAGCACATAATTTTTCCTGAAATTTCCCCGGAGAAAGTGAAGAATGTTTTCAGTTTTCAGATTAATATCACGACCACAGCAAAGAATAAGAAGGAAGCAGTAGAGCTTTTTAAATTGTTAGAATTTCCGATGAAACAATAAAAGCGATGCCAATAATGCAAATATATGCGAATCAACAAATTGCGAATTCGCGATTAGCAAGATTAGCATCATAGTAGACAAAAATGGCAAAGACATCAACAATTGCAAGATCCAAGAAAAAACCGAAGTTTTCAACTCGGGCAGTTAAGCGATGCTGGAAATGCGGAAGAAAGCGAGGGTATCTTCGAAAATTCGATCTTTGCCGGATTTGTTTCAGGGAATTAGCCAGCAAAGGAGAAATTCCAGGAGTAAGAAAGTCAAGCTGGTAGTAAAAAGTTAAGAATTTGCATTTTTAATTAAAGTATATGTTAGATCCAATTAGCGACATGTTAACCAGAATAAGAAATGCTCAAAAAGCTGGACACAATGAAGCGGTTTTTCCATTTTCTAATTTAAAATTAGCTATTGCCAAAATTCTGGAAAAAGAAGGATTTTCTGAATCCGTCGAAATGTTGAGAAGGGACGAAGAAAATAAATTCGATAGAATCAAGATAGCCTTGAAATATGAAAAAATTGGAAATAACAAACAAATTCCCACAATTAGCGAAGTAAAAAGAATCAGTAAAGAAGGAAGAAGAGTTTACCTTAAAAAAGAAGATATAAGGAAGGTTAAAAACGGGTTTGGAATTTCCATAATCTCAACATCCAAAGGAATAATGACCGGGAAAGAAGCTAGGAAATTAGGATTGGGAGGAGAATATATTTGCGAAATCTGGTAATAAATATTTTAGTAATTGTTATGAGTCGCATAGGTAAGAAACCAATTGAAATAAAAGCTGGAGCTAAAGTCGAAGTTAAAGATGAAATAGTTTCAGTCACTGGTCCGAAGGGAAATCTGATTTTTAGATTTAGTCCCGAAATGGAAATTAAAGTTTCTGAAAAAGAAGTTTCTGTTATCAAAAAAGGAAATTCAAAAAACGCAGGGGCTATCTGGGGAACAACCGCCAGAATCATTGAAAATATGATCAAAGGAGTGATAGAAGGATATCAAAAACAGCTGGAGCTTAACGGAGTGGGATTCAGGATGGCGCTTCAGGGAAAGAAAATAAATATGGCGCTTGGCTTTTCTCATCCGGTAATTGTTGATGTTCCGGAAGGAATTGAAGTTAAAATTGAAAATAACATAGTGACAGTTTCCGGAATCGATAAGCAAAAAGTAGGACAATTTGCTGCCAGCATTAGAGCGCTCAAAAAAGCTGAACCGTACAAGGGGAAGGGATTTAAGTATGTCGGAGAAATAGTCAGAAGAAAAGAAGGAAAGAAAGCTGGAACAATAACAACATAATTTGAATATATGGACAGGAAAAAGTTAAGAGAAAAAAGAAGAAGAAGAATCAGAAAAATGATTTTTGGAAGCGTGAAGCGTCCGCGCCTTTGTATTTTTATCAGCCTAAAAGATATTTATGTTCAGGCTGTTGATGACAAAAAAGGAAACACGATTGTTTCGGCTGACCTCAAAGAAGCTAAGGCAAAAAATAATATCGAAGGAGCGATGAAACTGGGAAAATTAACTGCCAAGAAATGCTTGGAAAAAAAAATTTCTGTAGTGGTTTTTGACAGGGGAGGACGAAAATATCACGGAAAAGTAAAATCCTTTGCCGATGGAGCGAAAGAAGGCGGACTCAAGTTTTAATAAAAAGTTCACCCTATAGAATAATTTTTCTTTTGGAAAAATAATTTTGCTAGGCAAAATTTACTCAATAGGGTAAAAAGTTTATGGGTAGAGACAGGGGAAAATTCAAAAGAAGAGAAAAGCCGGAGTTTGAACAAAAACTTCTGGATCTTGCTCGTGTAACCAGGGTGGTAAAGGGAGGAAGAAGATTCAGGTTTCGGGCGACGCTGGTAATTGGCGACAGAAAAGGAAGAGTAGGAGTAGGAGTTTCAAAAGGGTCTGATGTTTCTGATTCCATTGAAAAAGCCTATAATGATGCCAAGAAAAACCTGATCAATGTAAAAATGGACGGGAATACGATATCTCACGATGTTTTAAAAAAATTAGGAAGCGCCAAGATTATATTAAAACCAGCCAGGAAAGGAAGAGGAATTATTGCCGGAGGAGCGGTGAGATCGGTTATCGATTTGGCTGGAATTCGCGATATCGTTTCAAAATCAATGGGAACATCAAACAAGCTGAATGTGGCAAGAGCAACCATTGAAGCCTTAAAATCATTGAAAAGTAAAAAATAACATGATACACCAATTAAAACTTAAGAAGAGAAAGAAGCGGAAAACTATCGGTCGCGGCGGAAAACGCGGAACTTATTCTGGAAGAGGAAATAAAGGGCAAAAAGCCCGATCAGGAGGAAATGTCGATCCCTTATTTGAGGGAGGAAGATCGTCTCTTGTCGAAAGGCTCAAAAAAGTTCGCGGATTCAAGTCTCCTCACTCCAAGAAAATTAATATAAACCTTAATGACTTGGAAAGAAATTTTAAAAATGGAGAAAAGGTTGATATAAAAGGTTTGATGAAGAAGGGACTTATTGGTAGAATAGAAGCGAAGAACGGGGTAAAGATTTTGGGAACCGGAAAACTTAAGAAAAAAGTCACGGTGGATAAAGAAATATCAATGTCGCAATCAGCTAAAAAAGCGATAGAAAAATAAAAGCTAATAAGATGTTTGAAAAAATAATTCAAATTTTCAAAGTAAAACAACTTCGAAATAAAATACTTTTTATTCTCGGACTCTTGGTCGTATTCAGGATAGCGGCGGCCATTCCTCTTCCTGGAGTGAATACTGCTCAGCTCAAGCAGCTTTTTGAAGGAAATCAATTTTTAGGGCTTCTAAACATTTTTTCGGGCGGCGGACTTAGCCATATTTCCATTGTTCTTTTAGGCGTTGGACCATATATCACGTCTTCGATTATAATGCAGCTTCTCACAATGATTATTCCAAGATTAGAGCAAATTTATAAGGAAGAAGGAGAAGCGGGAAGACAAAAATTCAATATGTGGACGCGGTGGATCACTATTCCCCTAGCCGCGCTTCAGTCTTTCGGAATGATAACTCTTCTTCGTTCACAGCACGTCCTTGGCGACCTTAACCAGTTTAATATTTTGATGATAATCATTATTTCCACTACCGGGACGATATTTTTGATGTGGCTCGGAGAGCTTATTACGGAAAAGGGAATCGGAAACGGAGTGTCGCTCATAATTTTTGCGGGAATCGTTGCCAGTCTTCCAGGAGGCGTTACCAGGCTTTTTGCCACTTTTGATTCAACCAAATTTTTTACTTATCTTATTTTTGCCGCAATCGCAATCATTACAATAGCTGGAGTGGTTTTAGTTTCCGAGGCCCAAAGAAATATTCCAGTTTCCTATGCCAAAAGAATTCGGGGAAACAAGATGTATGGAGGAGTTTCGAGCCATCTTCCGCTCCGAGTGAACCAAGCCGGAGTTATCCCGATAATTTTTGCAGTTTCCATAATGCTTTTTCCGGGAATGATAGCTAACTTTTTAATGCAGGCCAAGAACGCGGTGGTGGTTGGAATTGCAAACCTTGTAAACGGAGTCTTTCAGAATCAGTTGGTCTATGGATTAATCTATTTTATTTTGGTAGTGCTCTTTACTTATTTTTATACCGCAGTGGTTTTTGATCCCCATAAAATTTCTGAAAATCTTCAAAAGCAGGGAGGATATGTTCCCGGAATAAGGCCGGGGCAAAACACAGCCGATTATCTTTACAAGATAATGAACAGAATAACCCTTACCGGATCTTTATTTTTAGGCCTCATCGCTGTCCTTCCTTTATTTGTAAAAGCAGTGAGCGGAATAACCAGCATGGCAATCGGGGGAACGAGCATTTTGATTGTTGTTTCAGTAGTGATAGAAACGGTTAAACAGATTGAAAGCCAGCTGGTAATGAGGGATTACGAAGGATTCTAAATTATATATAAGCATAATTAAATAACACAGAGCATGAGCATTTTTATTTTTGTTCCATGTTCCATGTTTCATGTTGCATGAATATCATCATTCTGGGCCCGCAGGGAAGCGGAAAAGGAACGCAGGCGTTGTTTATTTCTGAAAAGCTAAATGCAATCCACATTGATTTAGGGAAAACTCTTAGGAGATTGGCGAAGGAAGACAGCCCGCTAGGAAAAGAATTATATGAAATGGTTCACGTCAAAAAAGAATTAGTTTCTGATGATGTTATCGAAAAAGTTTTAGCAGAAGAATTTAAAAAAATTCCCATGGAGAAAGGAATTATCCTGGATGGAGCTCCGCGCCGAATTGATCAGATAGAAGATGTGGAACAGGCATTTGCGGATTCAGGAAGGAGAATAGACAGGATTATTTTTATTAATATTCCCGAAGAAGAATCAATAGAAAGAGTATCAAAAAGATACAGCTGTCCCAAGTGCCACAAGCACTTTGCTTTGGGAGAAAATCTGGAAAGCCCTTCTGATTTGTGTCCAGATTGCAGTAGTCCGGTGGAGCAAAGAAAAGATGATACGGAAGAAGGAATTTTGAAAAGGCTGGCTATTTTCAAAGAACAAACCATTCCGGTAATAGAATATTTCAGAAAGAGAAATGTATTAATTGAGGTGGATGGGACAAAGAGTAAAATGGAAATACTCAATGAAATTTTGGAAAAACTTAAAAAATAATTATGGTTTCAATAAAAAGCAACCAGGAAATAGAAAAAATCAAGGAAAGCGGGAGAAGGCTGGCAGTAGTGATGGATGGAATAAAGAAAAGCATAAAAGTCGGAATCAGTACGCTTGCTCTTGATAAGATAGCTGAAGAAAATATTTTGAGGCTGGGAGGAATCCCGGCTTTTAAAAACTATGGCGGAGAATCCGGAAAACCGTACCCGGCTTCTATTTGCGCGTCTCTTAACGATGAAATAGTCCACGGCATTCCTGCCGAAGACGTAATATTAAGCGAGGGAGATGTTGTAAAAATAGACATCGGAATGAAATTTGGCGGAATGTTTTCTGATATGGCGAGAACTTTTGCAGTGGGAAAAATAAGTAATATTGCTAAAAAATTAAAAGAAACTGCCGAAAAATCTTTTTGGGAAGGAGTTTCTAAAATAAAAAACGGAGCAATGCTCAGTGATTATTCCAGAACTGTTCAAAGATATGTCGAATACAATGATTTTTCAGTGGTAAGGGATTTAGCCGGACACGGAATCGGGAAAGAGCTCCACGAAGATCCGCAAATTCCGAATTATTATGATGGAAATTATCGGGATTTAAAATTGAAGACCGGAATGGTTTTGGCACTGGAACCGATGATTAATGAGGGAAGCTATTATTCTGTTGTCAGAGAAGACGGCTGGGTTTTCAGAACCAGAGACGGAAAACTAAGCGCGCATTATGAAAATACGGTTTTGGTGACGAATGAGGGGTATGAGGTGCTAACGAAGTGAATATCCCAGCACCAATTCTAAAAAAGTTTTAGATTAATTTGAAGTTTCATGCTCGGAATCGCCTCGCCTCGCTGGCGAAGCGGGCTGCGGCTTATCTGGTTGATATATAAAAGTTAAATTAGAGAATTGGTGCGGGATGCTCATTTTTGTAGTCCCGACCAAGGGCGGGAACAAAAATGGCAAATAAAAACCCCCAGACGCTACGCAGAGCGCTGGGGGTCGAGGGGAATGGAGTTATCTCGTCAGATCTTGTATCAATAATTTCCCTCCAGGACCAAGCTTTTTTAAGATAAGGAACTTTCCGTCCGGATCCGGCAAATTCTCGCTAATGATGAACATTGGATACTCGTCAAGGACAGTTCTCATAAGCACGATATCCTCTGGGTATCTGGCGTTGTAAGCCTTTCGATCAAAGAGACCGCCATCGATGATCACCGATATGTAGTTATACTCTGTGTTTCTCTGCTTTTCAGTAAGTGATCCAAGTAGCAGAGGATTGATGTCAGATAGAGTTTTCCCGATTTCCTTGAACGCAAATACCTGTACCACCTGCTTTCTGGAATTTAAAAAAGAAATAACACCTAACACCGCAATCATCAGTACAATAAGAACCAAAGATGTTTTTTTCATCTCAACCCCCTTGTTTCTTTTTTTATTTTACAACCCGTAATACTATCATATATTTAAATTTATGTCAATAGGAAATGATTCAGCTAAAATAAGCCATTTTTTAGGCATTGATTATGGAAAATCAAATGTTGGTTTGGCGTTGGCGGACAACGAGACAAAAATGGCTTTTGCGTATAAAATTTTCAAAAATAACAAAAGTTTGAAAGAAAATCTGGCAGAAATCATCGAAAAAGAAAATATTGGCAAGGCAATAATTGGAATTCCGAGCTACAAAAACGGAAAAACCATTGAGAAAGAAGCGAAACGATTAGGCGAATTTCTTCGGAATAGCTTTAAAATCGAAGTTTTCTATCAAAATGAAATGTTTACCAGCAAAATGGCGCAGGCTAATCTGAAAGAAGGGGGATTCAAAAATATCAGTAAGTTTAATGACCGGGAATCAGCCAGGATCATCCTTCAAGAATGGCTGGACAATAATTAGAAACTACTAATTATGAATTTATTACCTGCCTCGTAGGCAAGGACAGATATATGGAGGTACAAATATTATCTTGCTTTATATAAGCCGAAAATAAGCATTTTTTCTTGACGGGTTAAGGTTTGTTTGCTACTATTATTAAAGTTTCAATAAATCAAATTCGAGTCATTTCCGCCATAGGCGGACTAGCCTTTAGCTGGCGGTGTGATATTAATATAGTAAATTTTTTCCATAAGGTAATGAAAGGAATAAACATAGCTCAAGTTGTTGTGAGCGTGCTTCTCATGGTATCAATCTTGCTCCAGAACAGAGGATCAGGGCTTTCGGCTGCTTTTGGCGGAGATTTTGGAGGATATTATACCAAAAGGGGACTAGAAAAGTTTTTGCTTTATTTCTCCATCGTTTTGTCAGTCTCTTTTTTGGGACTTTCAATCGCCAGTTTTATTCTGTCGAATGGATAATTTAGAATTTATTTTAAATATATTAGTACCACGGAAAAAATTAAATTTTTCTTCTCCAGGAATTGGCTTAAAATGAGCAAATTTCTTAATTTCAGAGAGAAATTGATTGTCTTTTCTCTCATTTTTTTGATTTTCGGATCTCTTGTTTTTTGGCTGTCTCATATTTATCTTAATGCCACTAAGCCAATTCCCAGAAGGGGAGGAGAGTACATGGAGGGAGTCGTTGGCCAGCCTCTTTACATTAATCCTTTGCTTTCTCAGACCAGCGAGGCGGATTCCGATCTGGTCCAGCTTATTTACAAAGGACTTTTGAAATATAATTCCAATGGAGAAATTGAGAATGCTTTAGCTGAAGGATATGAAGTTTCGGAAGACCAAAAAACTTACACAGTGCATCTTCGAAAAAATTTATTTTGGCAGGATGATCAGCCTCTCACAGCCAGTGATGTATTTTTCACCATAAGCATTCTTCAGGATCCGGCTTATAAAAGTCCGCTTCGCCAGAATTGGCAGGGAGTGACTGCCAATCAAATCGACGATTACACCCTGTCTTTTAACATCAGCAATCCTTATTTTGGATTTCTAAATAATCTTACAGTCGGAATACTTCCTAAGCATATTTGGGGAAACATTGCTCCGGAGAAATTTTCCCTGACCGAATATAACTTAAAACCGATCGGGTCCGGCCCTTATTCATTCATTGATTTTCAAAAAAATTCAAATGGAGAAATTTTGTCCTACAACCTTAAAGCTTTCAGCAAGTATTATGCCGGTGAACCATATATTTCCAGAATGATTTTCAATTTTTATCCCGACGAGGACATGATGCTGACTGCGTATAATAAGAAAGAAATCAAAGGAATGGAAACTGTTGATTCGGAAAAAATTGATAGCATCAAAAACAAAAAAAGCACTACGATCAAAGAGCTTTCTTTTCCCAGATATTTTTCGGTATTTTTCAATAAAACCAAAAGTATTCCTCTGGCCAGCGCTGATGTCAGAAAAGCTTTATCTTATGCGGTAAACCGCAAAGAAATAATAAACCAAGTCCTTAAGGGGAGAGGAGCGGAAATTTTTTCTCCATTTTTGCAGACAATGGATGAATTTAATGGAGATGTTGACAATAGAAATTTTGATTTGGGAAAAGCCGGACAAGTTTTGGACGATTCCGGTTGGAAGGTGAATAATAACGGGATAAGAGAAAAAAGGGGAGAGGAGTTGCAGTTCAAAATTTATACTACCGATTGGCCGGATCTTGCCGAAACTGCCAATATTTTAGCTAAGCAATGGAAGGAAATCGGAGCGGATGTGAACGTGGAAACTTTGACAGCTACCGATCTCCAGCAAAATTATATCCGCCCGAGAGAATATGAAGCTCTTCTTTTTGGTCAGGATACTAATTTCGAGCCGGATCTGTATCCATTTTGGCATTCCAGCCAAAAACAAGACCCGGGATTTAATCTGGGGATGTTTGACAATAAAGACGCTGATAAGTTGCTTCAGGATATCAGGCAGGAATCGGATGAAGGAAAAAGAGAAGAAAAGTATAAGGAACTTCAGAAAATTATTTCCGATGAAGCTCCGGCAGTTTTTCTTTACAGCCCATATTATCTTTATCCTATTTCTAGCGATGTAAAAGGCATTGAAACCAAGAATATAAATTCTCCGTCCTGGCGCTTTGCAGACGTGAATGAATGGTATATAAAGACCTCTAGAGTTAAAAAGTAACCAATAAAAATAAAAATATGAAAATTGACTTTGCAAATGTCCCCGGGCATTATGCGCCGCGGACTCACGAAAAAATGAAAGAAGTTCTTATGAATCCCGCAGGTGTTGGGCCTGCTATTCATTATTATATGATTCGCGGGGGAATTGACCAAAAAAATATAACCATTTGGGAGCCCGGAACAATATCTGGAGAGTATATAAAAACATACGGGCATTATCATGTTGGGGATTTGAGCGAGACTTATCAGATTATTTATGGCCAAGGAGTAGCATTGATTCAAAAATTAGCCGAAAATAAAAATGGAGAGATAATTCCCGATGAAGTCTCTGAATTCAAGGCAATTCCGGTTGGGGTGGGACAAATTGTATTGATGCCTCCTAAATTCGGCCACTTGGCAGTCAATGTCGGAGAAACATATTTTGTCACAGCTGATGATAGTCCTGTGGATTTTGAAGACAGAGATCCAGCCGGTTTTCCGGGTCATGCGGATTATGAATTAGTAAAAAAAATGAGAGGATTCGCTTATTATGTTGTCGAACATGATGGGAAACCTGCTCTCAAGAGAAATCACCTTTACAAGACTATTGACAAGGAAGATCTGGGCGGCTTGCCAGTGATTGGCTAATTGGACAGTTGACAAGTTTGGAATAACATGCTATCATTAGATATCTGAGTTATTCTTCTATATAGTTTAGTCTAAAAGACCTTCAAATATAAGTTAAGAGCTTTTTTATGTATTGCATTATTCTTTGCGGGGGATCCGGGACTCGGCTTTGGCCATTATCCCGAAAAAACTTCCCTAAGCAATTTTTGAAGCTTTATAGCGACAAGTCGCTTCTCCAGGAAACTTTTTTAAGAATGAAAGAAGTTGTTCCGGAAGAAAACATATACTTCGTTACGAACGAAGAGAATTATTATAATGTTCTGAATCAGATTAAAGAAGTGTTTAAAGATTTTCAGGAATCCCGAGTTATTCGGGAACCGAAAAGCCTTAACACTATGCCTGCGATAACATTGGCTGTTAAATATCTCCAAGAAATTATTAAGATAGACGAGACAGCTCCAATTATCGAGGTTCATTCAGATCATTATATTGGTAATAAGGAAAATTATGTAAAAATTGCCAAAGGCGCGCTTTCCAAGATTGGAAACAATCTGGGAGCGATTGGAATTATTCCGACTATGGCGCATACGGGATTAGGATATATCAGGAAAGGCGAAAAAATAGATAATTATTTCAAAGTTGAAGCTTTTAAAGAAAAACCTGACCAAAAAACTGCGCAAGAGTTCTTGGATTCCGGACAATATCTTTGGAATGCGGGAATGTATCTCTTTAGCGCCAAGACTTTTTCCGAGGAACTCAAAAAATATGCGCCGGAAATTTATTCATATTTCTCAAAAAACTATGATGATTTCTATGCTAATTTTTCCAATCTTCCGTCAATTGCCATTGACATTGCTATTTCGGAAAAATCCAAAAGAATGGTAACGTTCGAAGGAGAGTTTGACTGGAGCGATATCGGAAGTTTCGATGTTTTGGCTGAAATTCTAAGCAAGAAAAAAGATAGCAATCCAAAGCATATTTCCGTAGATTCAAAAAATGTTTTTGCTTATTCGGCCAACAATGGGCTGGTTGTCATTTCCGGAATGGAAGACGTGATTGTGATTGAAAACAACGACAGCATTTTGGTGCAAAGAATGGGAGAAAGTGATAACGGAGTGAAAAAGGTGGTTGAATATCTCAAGGAAAAAAATATGCCAGAACTTAGCGATAATGTGATCGGATATAGACCTTGGGGGAAATATGAGGTTTTAGTAGAGAAGTCTAATTATAAGGTGAAAAAAATTACTGTTAATCCAAATTCAAAATTAAGCTTGCAGTCTCACAAACGAAGAGCTGAGCACTGGGTGGTTGTAAAAGGTCAGGCGACAGTTGTTAATGGCGACAAAACTTTCGAGCTAAAGGAAGGAGAAAGCATCTCCATTCCCATTGGCCACAAACATAGGTTGGAAAATAAAGGACGTGAGAAACTCGAGATCGTTGAAGTTCAATCGGGGGATTATCTCGAGGAAGATGATATTATCAGGTATGACGACGCCTATAATAGAAAATAACAAATCTTTTTATATAAAATTTAATATTGGGCTTGTGGCGCCTGCCTGCCGGCAGGGAATTGTCCATTTAGCATGCCTTGGTGGCGGAACTGGTATACGCGCTAGCTTCAGGAGCTAGTTCTCGAAAGGGATTGGGAGTTCAAATCTCCCCCAAGGCACATCTTCTTAACTTTTTAAAAATTAAAAATAGAGCATACTTTGTGGCATAAATTTTATGTTTCATGCCTGCCCTGTAGGGAATTTATTCTCCTTCAGGGTTGCATGCTTTATGTTTTATGAAAAAATATGAATGCAAGAAGAAAAATGAAGAGGGAATTTCAAATTCCGCGGGACGGTTCACTTATGAGCGCTCCCTCGATTTTGAATAAAACTTCTGAAAAAGTAAAAATTGATAAAAATAATCTTCGGATTATTCCTCTTGGAGGTCTTGAAGAAGTAGGTCGAAATATGACTGTGTTTGAGTATGGCCAGGATATTATCATTGTCGATATGGGACTTCAGTTTCCAGACGAAGATATGCCGGGAGTGGATTATATTATCCCTGATATAACTTATTTGCAGGGAAAGGAAAGAAATATCCGCGGCGTGGTTATCACTCACGGACATTATGACCATATCGGAGCTATTCCGCATTTAATGTCAAAATTGGGAAATCCGATTTTATATACTGCGGAAATGACTCGTGGAATAATTATGAAGCGACAGGAGGATTTTAAAGACAATTCTCCGCTTAACATCAAATCAGTCAGGAAAGGAGAAAAAATCAGACTGGGAGTTTTTGAAGTGGAATTTTTTCACGTCAATCACACCATTCCGGATTCTTTGGGATTAGCAATTAATACCCCTTTAGGAACGATTGTCCACACGGGAGATTTCAAATTCGACCATTCTCCGGTAGCCGATTATCCGGCGGATATCGCTAAGATTGCCCTTATCGGGTCAAGAGGAGTGCTGGCACTGATGTCAGACAGCACTGATAGCCAGGTGGAAGGGTATTCCTTATCGGAAGGCAGTATCGGGAAAACAATCGGAGAAATAATCGAACATGCTGATGGGAGGCTGATAATTGCGACCTTCTCGTCTTTGGTGAGCCGTATCCAGACCATTATCGAGATGGCGGAACGATACGGAAGAAAAGTGGCAGTGGACGGTTATTCAATGCGAACCAATGTGGAAATCGCCAATAAGCTCGGATATCTTAAAATGAAGAAAAATACTCTGATTCCGATTCATAAAGTGAATGACTATCCGGACAACAAAGTGATTATTCTTTGCACCGGAGCGCAGGGAGAATCAAACGCGGTTCTCATGAGGGTTGTGAATAATGAGCATCGCTTTGTGAAAATTCATCAGGGAGACACGGTAATATTTTCCTCCTCGGTTATTCCCGGAAACGAAAGAACGGTTCAGGGAGTGAAAGATGATTTATACCGCAAGGGCGCCAAGGTTATCCATTATCAGATGATGGACGTCCACGCCGGAGGACACGCTCGCCAGGAAGACCTCAAAATGATGATTAATCTCATTAAGCCCAAATATCTGATTCCGATTCATGGAAATTATTTTATGCTCCGTCTTCATGGAGAACTGGGAGAATCAGTCGGGATGAGCCAGGATCATATTCTGATTGGAGGAAATGGGAAAGTCATTAATTTTGATTCAAAGGGAACAGGAACAGTGACTGGTGAAAAAACCTCCACGAATTATGTAATGGTTGACGGGCTGGGAGTAGGCGATGTCGGAGAAGTGGTACTTCGCGACCGCCAGGTTCTGGCCAAGGACGGAATGTTCACCATCGTGGTGATTATTGACAGCTCGACGAAAAAGATTATCGGCAATCCCCAAATCACTTCCCGCGGTTTCATTTATGTCAAAGAAAATTTTGACTTGGTGAACGCGACCAAGAAAGTGGTGGAGAAAGTCATTCACGACAAGACTTCTCCGGATATGAGCATCAACTGGGATTATGTGAAGAATAATATCCGTGAATCAGTCGGTTCATTCTTGTATATGAAAACACAAAGGCGTCCGATGGTTCTTCCGGTAGTGATTGAAGTTTAGCTTTATTCTTCATCCCAAAAAATCTACACGATTTTTCAATCACACCCATGTTCTAGAATGTGGGTGTGATTTTTAAAGGCGATTGCAAAAGTTCTTATTTAATAGTAAATTATATATATGAACAAAAAACGTATATTTTCGGGCGTGCAGCCCAGCGGAAATCTTCATATTGGGAACTATTTGGGAGCCATCAAGAATTGGGTCAAACTTCAGGACGAGCCTGCCCGCCATGCTTCGCAAGGCGATGCGGGCGGGTTTGATCTCATTTTTTGCGTGGTGGATATGCATGCCATCACCATTCCGCAAAACCCGGAAGAACTCAAGAAAAAGACGATTGAAGTTGCCAAAGCCTATTTGGCTTCGGGGATAGATCCTCAAAAATCTTCAATGTTTATTCAATCTCATGTTTCTGAACACGCCGAGCTGGCTTGGATTTTAAATACGATTGCTAGAAATTCTGATTTAACAAAAATGACGCAATTTAAAGATAAATCGAGTTTTAACTTCGAACATCTTGAGTTTCCGAAAAATTACAAAGATTATAAGACGCCAGAAGAACTTTTGAGTGCTAGTTTTCAGGTATATAAAGAAAGATTTAATTCAGTAGGCGTTGGCTTATATGATTATCCTGTTCTTATGGCAGCAGATATACTTTTATATGACACGGAAAAAGTTCCAGTAGGGGAAGACCAGGTTCAGCACGTGGAACTTACCAGGACTTTAGCGAAAAGATTCAATAGTAAATTTGGAGAGACTTTTGTGATTCCGGAGCCGTATCTTACCAAGGAAGGCAACAGAATAATGGGACTGGATGACCCGGCTAAAAAAATGTCAAAATCGGCTGAATCGGAATATAACTATATTGCGCTCACAGATGATGCGGAGGCAATCCGGAAGAAAATAAAAAAAGCGGTGACGGATTCGGGCAAAGAAATAATTTATGCTGATGACAAGCCAGCCTTAAAAAATCTTATAAATATTTATTCCGCTTTTTCTGATAAAAAGCCAGAAGATATTGAAAAAATGTTTGCAGGCAAAGGCTACGCAGAATTTAAGAATGAACTTGCAGAGGTAATTATTGAATCCCTGAAGCCAATCCAGGAAAAAATAAAATCTTTGAGCGATGAAGAAGTTTTAAAAATACTCAAAGACGGAGCGGAGAAAGTAAGACCGATTGCCAAAGTGAAGTTGGATGAAGTGAAAAGGAAGATAGGATTTATTCTGTAGACCTCTGATTTTCTTTAAGATATAAAAAAGACCACCTGACGGTGATCTCCTTTTTTATGTCTATTCATCCCAAACTTTCCACGTTCACTCCATATTTCCAATCCACCTCTTCATAGCTATGGAGCAATTGATTTATATAGCGTTTTAATTCATTGTATCTTTCTTCAGTCTTAGCTTCGAATTTTATCGTCAGATAGGGACCATTTTGGGAATAGCGGACAATAAACATTGCATCATTCATTTCCAGGCGAACGCCATCGCCAGCCCGTTCATCATCGATTACTTCCGTTTCCGGATAATCTTTTTTCAATACTCCACTTATTTTTCCAATGAAAGAAACTTTTAAATCGTCAGGACATCCGACTTTGATTTCCGGACTGGAAATATATTGAGGAAGGCTGTTTACCGCTTCGGCTAGCGATACTCCGGAGCTTGAAAGATAATCCAGAAGACGCATAGTGGCGTAAGCTCCGTCATCATGAGGATAAAATTTGTCCAGAAAAAAGAAATGTCCGGAAAGCTCTCCGGCAAATTTGGCTTTTTCCTTTTGAGCTTTAGCTTTGATAAAAGAATGTCCCGTTCTCCACATGATCGGCTGCCCGCCTTTTTCCCGAATGGTTTCTTCAACAACTTTAGAGCAAAGAGTATTAAAAACAATTTTCGCGTTTGGATTTTCGCGGATAACATCAGCGGCAAAGAGTGCTACTAAGACGTCATTCCAGAGGATTCTTCCGTTTCCGTCAACAACTCCGATGCGGTCTCCGTCGGCATCATAGGAAAATCCCAGATCCGCTCCTGCTTCCAGGACTTCTTTAGAAATTCTTTCGGCTACTTCTTTTTCAGTCGGGTCAGGAGTTCCTAACGGGAAAGTCGGATCCAAATTGGTATTTTTTTCAATAACTTCCATTCCGGCCGCCCTCAGAAGATCAGGTATAAAATATCCCGGAGTAGAATTTCCCGGATCAACAACAATCTTGAATTTATTTTTTAAATCAAATCTTTTTATTATGTCGTCTATGTAAATTTGTTTGATGTTCTGTTTTTTTACGGTGCCTTCCTTTTTTACTGTAATGTAATTTTCTTCCTCGACAATTTTTCGAAGCTCCTGTATTTCATCGCTAACCATGGTTTCCGAGAAACCGGTTGCAAACTTGAATCCGTTATATTCAGCCGGATTATGTGAGGCAGTAACTATTATTCCGCCTTTTGAATCAAAAAAATATTGAGACCAGTATAGGGTTCCAGTCAATGTCAGTCCGATATCAACAACATCGATTCCCGAAGAAACTAATCCCTTGATAATCGCATCTTTGTATTCAACGCTTGTGGCGCGGCAATCATGTCCCACGACGGCTTTAGTAATTCCTCTTCGGTTCAAAAAAGCCGCATAGCCCCTGCCCAGATGTTCGACAATTTCCGGATTTAAATCTTTTTCCACTTCGCCTCTAAGGTCGTATCCTCGAAAAATATTCGGATTGATTTTCATACGCTATTAACTTATTTATTACTATATAATTTTACATCCACGCTCCTATTTTTGCAACTCCTTTTGTCAATATTTTACTTGATTTAAGCCATTATTCTAAATGGACTTTTTTGTCGAATTTTTGAAGAGCATCTTTGAGCAGAGGATGCTTTTTTAGTTCCAGGTCTGATTGCAAGAGCATCTGAGCTTCTTCGCGGGCGATAGTAATTAGCTTGATATTAGTCAGGTTTTCCATAGCAATGTCGGGGATTCCGGACTGGCGGGTGCCGAAGAATTGTCCCGGACCGCGCAGTTCCAGATCTTTTTCCGCGATTTTAAATCCATTTTCACTTTCCACCAGGGCTTTTAACCTTTGTTTGGTGGAAGCAGAGTCGCTGGAAGTGAAAAGGAAACAATAGGACTGGTATTTATCCCGCCCGATTCTTCCCCGGAACTGATGAAGCTGGGAAAGTCCGAAGCGGTCCGCGTCTTCAATAATCATTACGGTCGCGTTGGGTATGTCAATTCCTACTTCAACCACGGCGGTGGCGACTAATATATTTAATTTATTTTCCGCAAATTCTTTCATCACTTCTTCTTTTTCTTTAGCCTTGAGTTTTCCGTGAACAAGCCCGACTTTCAAATCGGGAAATATTTCCTCGGATAATCTTTTATGTTCCGATACGGCGGCTTTAACTTCTGTCAGGATCTTGGAATCTTCAACCAGCGGGAGAATTGCAAAGCATTGCCGCCCTTTTTTTATTTCACTGCGGATAAAATTGTATACTTTATTTCTTTCGGATGGCGCTATGGTCTCGGTGATTATTTTCTTTCTGTCTTCTGGCATCTCGTCGAGAATTGATAAATCAAGATTGCCAAAAAAGGCAAGCGCTAATGTGCGGGGAATAGGCGTAGCCGTCATGGTCAAAAAATGGGGGACAGTATTTTTCAGTCCGTCGTTAACTTCCTCAATGCTTTGCTGAAGGTAGGCGCGCTGGGCGACGCCAAAGCGATGCTGTTCATCAACAATTATCAAAGCTAACTTTTTAAACCGGATATCCTTTTGAATCAATGAATGAGTCCCGATAATTAAATTGATTTCTCCTGATATCAGCTTCTCCAGAATATTTTTCCTGTTAATTTTTGTTCCATAGATTTGATAGGAATTCGTCAGAAGCGCAATATTTAATTTATAATCCTTGAATATTTTGCAAAAATTGTTGAAATGCTGAAGCGCCAAAACTTCGGTTGGCGCCATAATGGCAACCTGGTATCCGGCATCCACTGCTTCCAAAGCGGAAATTCCGGCTACGATTGTTTTTCCGCTTCCAACGTCGCCGTTCAGTAATCTGTTCATTGGCAATGGTTTTTCCAGGTCTTTGAGAATTTGAAATGAAGATTTTTTTTGGGCATTAGTGAGTTTAAACGGCAAGGAATCAACAAATTTCTTAATCAATTTTTCAGCAAACTTGATTCTGACTGATTTTTCTTTTTGCCAGCTAGAACGCACTTGGATGGATTTTATCTGCACCAAGAACATTTCTTCAAAAGCGAATCTTTTTTGCGCCAGCAGGTATTCATTTTTAGAATTAGGAAAGTGAATATATTTTAGCGATTTTTGAATATTCGGAAGATGGAGTTTTTTGAGAATATCTTCAGGAATCGGATCTTTTATTTTAAGATTTAATTTGAGAAAATTTTGAATCTGCCAGCGAAGCCAGCGGGAAGTCAAGCCTTCCGTTTCCGGATAAACCGGAACTAATCTACCGGTATTGGTAGGAATTCGGCTTTCCATTTCCCAAGCAGGATTAGAAAAAAACAATCCGCTGGAATCGGCGGAAACTTTTCCGCTCAGCCTCACATTTTTTCCTTCTGTGAGCGTGTCGGAAATATAAGGCTGATTGAACCAAACCGCTTTTATTATTCCGGTTTCATCCTGAATCTGGGCTTCGGTAATATACATTTTCTTTTTCCAGGTGCGGACGCTTTTAACTTTGATCGCGGTTCCCTGAATAGTGGCAATCTGGCCATTAAATAATTCCGCGATTGAGCGCATTTCGGAAAAATCATCGTAGCGGAAAGGAAAATGAAAAAGCAAATCGTGAACATTAAAAATACCCATCTTCTTTAGGTTCTTAGCGTATTTCGGGCTAATGCGGGGGATATTTTGAAGTTGTGTTTCGAAAGTTATTATCATGGTGCTGTATTCTTGAATTAGTCCGAACGCATTTCGCCGCCGCCTGCGGCGACGGCAAGCTCCAAAAAAAATTCTGAGCAGCTTCGCCTCGCCCTTTGACAATTTCAAATTTTTACCTTTGGCGGCAAATTCTTTTGATTGATTTATTATTGATGGTATAAATTCAAAACGCAAAACTACTTAGCTACCCACCCGCCATCAACAACTAAAACTTCGCCATTGACAAAATCTGATTCATCAGACGCTAAATAAACTGCGGCCATCGCGATATCTTCTGGTTCACCTAATCGAGGATAAGGAGTTGAGCTCTCTAAAAATTGTTTTGTGGCTGGGTCAGTAATCATATCTTTTGTCATCACGGTTTTAATCACCCCGGGAGCGATGCAGTTGACATTAATTTTTTTCGGAGCATATTCCAAGACCATTTCTTTAGTTAAAGCAATTATTCCGCCTTTAGAGGCGCAATAGGCACCGCTTTGAGCAAATCCAACCAAACCAGCAATTGAGGCTATGCTTATAATTTTGCCTTTACCTTGTTTGAGCATTTCAGGAATTACTCTTTTAGAGCCCAAGAAAACGCTCTTGAGATTAACATTTAAAACCGTATCCCAGTTTTCCTCAGACATTTCATGAAGATTGTAAGCTCTATAAATACCAGCATTATTGACCAAAATATCCAC